>JAEEGJ010004415.1_pt1 | contig 47645 bp, 37 predicted proteins | sample 8958761 | NCBI WGS metagenome assembly JAEEGJ01 (sample SAMN16246546, study PRJNA631951) | gut metagenome | biome: gut microbiome; feature: rumen; material: RS-attached | host: Bos | place: Iran: Karaj | collected 2018-10
TTCATTTTCATTCTTCATTCTTCTTCAAAAAGTAGTACCTTTGCACCCGCTTAAAGGCATACGGGATGTAGCGCAGTTGGTAGCGCACTACGTTCGGGACGTAGGGGTCGGGCGTTCGAGTCGCCTCATCCCGACATGAAACAAAGTCGGATAGTAATGGAAGTTGTTGACAATCAACAACTTCCATTCTTTTTGGGACGTTTGAAGGTTTTTATTTTCCCGTGATTTTCCCGTCATATGTCTTGATTTTTAAATTTTCCTTTTCTAAAACGAACTATATTATTCCCCAATCTTAGACCAGCACCCACCCATGCTGACCTCGTGCATGGGGTATTGAGATGAAAATGAGGTGTGTCAATTGACACACCTCATTTAGTTTGCTTTAATAGTTCTAAAGTTATTATTCACCGCCGTCTATTACTACTGTCTTTATCGGATTGGTGCTATCCTTTTCTACCAAGACGATGGTGCCACTGATGCCTTTGAGCATACCATTGTTGGCATCGCCCTGCACCTGCTTGATCATACTGTCAAAATACTTTTCAGCCTCTTTCTGAAGATTATCTTCAGAATAAGTGAAAATGGTGAATTCAGGATCCCAGACACTGCCCATGCCCTCGAGATAATTCCTGAGGTCCTCATCGTCACAAGTCACACGATAGTCTCTGCAGTATCGGGATGGCTTAGCCATTGTAAACGAGCGATTCACCGTGAGAGTATGAGTGGGCCAATGTATATAGCCTATAGCCAAATGCCAATAATAACCAGAACCGCCAAGTTTTGTCTTCGTCGTAATATTGAGTGTATAAGACTTGGTAAGGTCGCTGACGTTTTCAATCCTCACAAGGAAAGTCTCAAAGGACGATACCGTGCTGTAGCGGAACTGGTCGAGGACATCGTGGCGGTAGTCCAGGATACTCAAGTCAATATTGACTTTCTGACAAGTATATTCCCAATTCGCATGGTTGGAGTTTATATCTGCACCTACCGTCACATTAGACATACTAGAACTGTGGGATGTGGAATAGCCTAAGCTTATACCTGCAGTCACGCCACCCGTTGGGCCTGACATGTTGAATCCTGCATTCCCACTAAAACTGAGGGAATAGGAATGGGATGTCGATACGGAGGAAGATCCTACAGATGACTGCGGTTCATAGTCAGTGATAAACACCTTCTCTCCATTTATACCGGAAAAACTGTTTTCGGTTTTCACTCCATGGTAATATGGGCCGACGACATTCCAGTCGTGTTTGCCATCGATGTTGCACCATACGGCATCATTGTAAAACTTGAAATCATCCTTGTTCTTCGTGCCCCAACAGTCTACCTGTTCGGCATGCATGCGTTGTTCTATGTCGAACACGTAATAATCGGTATTCTTGGCAAAGTCATATATAGGATAATAATGATAGATCAATTCCACAGGCATCGTGTGGGTTTCATTGTTACCCCAACTTGAATAGTTATGGGTGTATGAGTTAATATACTCATTGGCAGTCATCAGGTCCTGCACCTGCTGTTCGGCATCGCTGGCTCGTGTAAGTGCCTGCTTATTTCCTTTTTTCTCAATCCATTTCACTAACAGGTCGGTAAGACGCCCTACATCATTCTTGGATTCTTTATAATCGAATGGGATAACCTTCGGCTCTGACGGCTGCAACAGCTTGCCATCCTGTGTTTCCCCGCTCACAGTTTCTTCATACTCCCCATTATTTCCGATCACATAGACGCCGTATGGACGTATGGCGATGGCAGACATACTTTCGGCTCCACTATTTTTCTCGCCAAAACTGAGGAACGTGTTGATACCGTTATCCAATGCTTCAAGTTCCAGACTTTCATCCTTCTCAAAAGGCTGCTGGAAGGTCTTGTTGCCGATGTCATGGACGGACTGAATCCGTGGATAGATCACCAGCACCGTACCGCCATTAAGATAAACATTCAGGATTTTCTTGTAGTCCTCATCTGGCAGAGCGGGGACTTGAGTGCCATCGAAAATGACCAGTTTCACACGCTCGTCCAAGGTGTTCACTTTGTTTGTGAGACGATTAGCGAACGCCGTGCCGTACATGCCCGTCAGATCGCCTACCACATAGGTAGGAACATCGATAATGAACTCCATCGGATCGACGTTCTGGGCCTCTGGAGACACAGGGTTTGGCGGTAGAACTGCCGGGTTGTCATCGCTCCCAACGCATGCAGCCATGAAAAAGGCTGCGACTGCCAAGATAGGCAGATGGACAAAATTTAGTTTCATTGTTGAATAAATTTATAAATTAAACAAAAATATTGTTATTAATACAGATGTCTAGTAAATGTGACCCGCGATTGTTTCGGCGGCATCCTCGGTGGCGCTGGTGGCGGACTCGATGATGTGTCCGTATTCTTCGAGGGAATAGAAGATGTAGGCGAAGACGAGAATGCCGAGCGCCAGCAGGAGGGTGTAGGGCCAGACGGCTATGGGGAACAGGGCGGTGACGACGATGCTGCCCAGGCCGAAGAGAATGATGAGATGACAGGCGAGTAGAAAGGAGTGGTGACGGGTGAGCACCTCGTGCTTGGCCTCAGCCGTCCACCAGCGGGGCGCCTTGGCATCGGCGGTGCGCAGAGAGAGGCTGCGACGCACACTGTAGTAGGTGCGGTAGAAATAGAAGGCGATGTAGGAGGCGTGGGCGAAAAAGACGAGGAAAGCGGCTCCCTCCAGACCTCCTTGGGGGAGGATACATGACTTCCCACCAAGGGGGGACAAGAAGGGGGCGGCATAGGCGGCGATGCTGAGGGCGAGGATGGAGAGGTCGCGGATGACGATGCGGCGCGTCAAGTAGTCGGGGCGCAGCAGCGAGGTGTGGCTCCAGCCGAAGAGGACGGCACCGATGTGGAAATAGCCGACGGTGAGCGCCGAGGCCGCTACTGGGCACGACGTGCGCCACTGAAAGAGCCAGTGGAGCAGAAAGCCCACGGCGAAGGCCACGTAAACGAGCGCAGAGAGCAGGCGCGAACGGCGATAGACGTCGTAGTCGGGATACCAGAGGTTGTTGTGCACTAAGGCCACTGCCATCATCAGGTTCAGGACAGCGGCGAAGAGCAGTGCAACGTTGTATAGTTGTTGTTCCATCCTACTTTTGATTAATTTGGGTGCAAATATATGAAAATAATCAAAAAGAAGGTGTGACAAATTCGACAATGGTATGACAAATTCGCTAATTTGGGTCGATTAGGTGTGACAATTAGCGAAATTGTCAGTCTATATGATGGTAATTTGAAAAATAATCAGTAACTTTGCCCCCGTTATGGTGACAATCTCAATGATGCAATTCACGGCAATGGTGCTGTTGCTACTGCTCACGATGAAGTTACTGCTGCTCCACGGGCGCCGCTCGGCAGGTAAGATAGCGACGCGCTCACGCTGGCTGTTGGCGACAGGCACATTGATATTGGCCCTGCATTTCGCCCTGCAACTGGCATTGGGACTGCGGCTGATGGGCGTCACCCAGGCCGTGATGCTCAACTTGGCGATGTTCATCCCTGCCTCCACCCTCCTCTCGTGGGCGGTGCTTCTGCTGCAACGGCGCGGAAAACTGAGCCGACTGGACTGGTTGGCGGGCCCCACCGTATGGGTACTGGCGATGGCGCTCTTGGGCGTGGCGGCAGCCGTCGATGGTCAGCCGCTACTGAGCGACACGCCGGAACTGCACCGCGCAGAAGTGACGGGCTGCGTGCTATATATGCTGATGCTGTGCTACTACACCGCGAGATTAATAGCGAACCTGATCGCCATGCGCCGCGCTCTTCGCTACTACTATGACAACGACACCTACGGCATACTCGTCTGGATGCAACAGAGCATCATTGTACTGACGCTGCTGGAACTGATGACTCCCCTGGCCATCCTCAGTTCCGGCATGCTACTGCTCTTCGTTGCCTTTGCCGTCTTTTTCGCCATCTTCTACTTGGCGGACAGTTTCTGCTCATACCTTAATAGTAATGCGCCCGCACGGGTGATGGCAGCCGAGGTAAATGCCGACGAGGTGGAACAGGAGCGCGAAGCCGACAGCCCACTGTTGAGCGACGAGGCGATGAAGGACATCGACGAGGCCGTGGCTGCATGGACCGACGGCGGCGGGCACCTGAAGGCCGGACTGCTTCTGCCCATAGCGGCTGTCAGCATCGGCGTACCGAAATACAGGCTGACATGCTGGCTGCACCAGAAAGGACTGAAATACAGTGACTGGGTAGCCGAACTGCGTGTTAAAGAGGCCCAACGCCTCATCAAGGCGCACCCCGACTGGTCGAACGAGGCCGTCGCCAATCACTGCGGCTTCACCGAGCGCTCTCTGCACCGCACCTTCAAGAAACTCACCGGCATGACACCGGCACAGTTTGCGGAGCGGGAAAAAGCATATTCCAGTAGATCAGGGGACGGTTCTGTGATCTGTTGCTACTCTTTGAATAATCCCGTAACTGATACCCGTTATTCGGGCCAGTTGTCTGAATCCTGCTCCCTGGTCGCATATCTCTTTTATGATTTTGTTTCGCTGATTCTTCTCTAAGTTTTGGACATCCATTACGTTACCGACGCCATACTGTGATCTCAATAAGTCCTTTATTCCTGCATCTGATATGGAGCGGGGAGGCTCATCGTCCATTTCCAAGATACCTCCGTCGTCATCTGTTGGCTCAAGGACAAAATCCCAAAGTTCATCCCAGGGAATCCGACGCAATACAACAGCCGTATCACATAGTCTATCCATAACCGCTCCTCTTTTTTCGAACTCATGCCAACTGCTCCATGGATACTCGCCAATGTTTACAGATAGCCCGGTATGAACAGGGTTCTGGTGAATGTAGCGCAACAGCGTCTTGAAATAGCCGATGTCGTCCACAGGCTCACTTCGGAAACGGTCTTGGAACAAATGACCGTTGCGCTGATACTTCTTGTTGAAATGGTATGCGTACGATATGGTGATGCGCTTAACAATCTCACCAATGGCTGCCGTCTTTTCCTGAATGAGCAAATGAACATGGTTGGGCATTAGGCAATAGGCGTAGAAATGGCACAATGACTGTATCCTGTAGCCGCGCTCGTCATAGCATTCCACCAACTGATGGAGACTTTGCAGAAACCTCATGTAGTCCTCATCATCCTCAAAGATGTCTTGCCGGTTAATGCCACGCAACATTACGTGGTAGATACCTGTGCCGCTTGTCTTGCGTGCTTGTCTGGGCATATTAATTGTTTTAAGCTGCACCAAAGGTACAAAATTATTGTAATATGTCAGCATGCGTGGTAAACCTTTAATATTTTTATAACAGATCAGAGAACCGTCCCCTGATCTAATAACTTTGTGGTTCGGAATAACTCTCGGAGAAGGTTACATCATGAAATAAATGCCTCGAATAAAATATTTCCGCGAGAATGTCGTATATATAAATAAAGGTACAACAAATAAAAATGATAATAATGAAAACATTGAAGATTTGGAATCTCTCCTTTATGATTCTTGCGGTTATTATGCTCGCTTCTTGCAGCAGCGACCCGCAATGGGCCGACCCAGAAGCACACGAAAAGACCGTGCAGCTGAATGAGCAATACGGGCCACTTATGATCGGCACATGGCACTACGAGAACACCGGCGACACGCAGCGTTACTTCGAGCGCCTCACATTCCGGGACGACGGCACGCTGACGGGTATGCGCAAATGGCAGACCCGCAAACTCGTCACCATTGACGGCGAGCAACGCTATACCGACTGGAAGGACGTGGAACTGAGCGGCACATTTACGGGAACATGGCAACTGAGATACTGGAGTCCCGAGGGGAACAGCGGCGAGAAGCGCAACTGCTTGCAACTGAGCGCCACATACGACGATACAGAGTGGGACTATGTTGCCTACTCCTGCGCCATCACCTTCGCCTATGCCGATGCCACCACCCTCTGCGTCCAAGGCTATTACGTCAAAGACACAGACGGCTGGGCCAACTACCAGCGTGGCGAGGCAGAGCCAAGTTTCTAATCGAAGGGGCACTGCCGGATTTTGAATCTGCTGGTGTGTAGAAAATAATTCTGAATTATGCATGATTAATTCTGAATTATTTCGTATCTTTGCACCAAAACTAACCTACAATGAAACATCTCTCACTCCTGTTGGCGTGTGTGCTGATGTCGCTGGCTGTTGCGGCACAGCGTACTATTGTCGTGCAGAAAGGTAGTGTAGAGAGTCTGTTAGAGGCCATCAGTACAGCCAACAAGTGGAATGCCGAGCGGGATGCCGAGCGTACCTATATCTTAATACCTGACGGCTATTACGACCTGGGCGAGCGGATGCTGACACGCATCTCCGGCCATAATGTGGCGCTGGTGGGACAGAGCATGAAGGGTACGGTTATCCGCAACAAGCCCGACATCAAGATAGAGAGCATCAGCAAGACGGCCATCTTCCAGAACCGCGGCACGAACAACTACTATCAGGACCTGACGCTGAAGAACGACCTCGACTACTATGCTGCGGAGCCCGACGGACGTGCGGTGACGCTACAGGACAAGGGCCATAGAACCATCTGTAACCGTGTGCGCATGCTGTCGTATCAGGATACCTATTATTCTGACAACGAGAAGTGCCAGCACTACATGCAGGACACCGAGATTCACGGCACTATCGACTTCATCTGCGGTGCCGGCGACGTGTGGTTTGAGCGCTGTAAGATAGTGACGGAGAAGCGCACGCTAGACGGCAGCGGCTGTAACATCATTACGGCAACGCGCACGTCAGATACCCCGTGGGGTTACATATTCAACCGCTGCACCATCGAAAACATTGAGTCACTGTTCAACTACGGCCGCTCGTGGCACACCAATCCGCGCTGCGTCTGGCTGCACACCACGCTGCTAACCCCCGAGAAGCTGGAACCTACCCGATTTGACGACGAGGGTATGAAGACATCGGGCAACTACTTCAAGGAGTATGGCACGATGGATGCACAGGGACACGACATCACGCCCAGCAGCAACGTGGTGACCTTCACGCTGCGCGACCACACACAGCCCTTTGTCGCCGAGACCATCATGACCAAGGACGAGGCTAAGCAGTACACGCTGAAGCACATCTTCGGCGACTGGCGGCCTGACAAGCAGCTGAAGCGGTTAGAGAAGAAAAGCAGGAAACTTAAAGCGGCCTGCGGCCTAATTGACAAAAGCGGCCTGCGGCCTAATTGATAATTGAAAATTGATAATTGATAATTATTAAACTGGACTTATGAAAAGGATTTTTCTGATGAAACTGTTTCTGTTGGCGGTACTGACGGGATTCGCCCAACAGGTGATTGTCGTGAAGAAAGGTGACGCCCAGAGCCTGTTAGATGCTGTGGCACAGGCCAACAAGATCAATGCTGACAAGAACGCACAACGGCTCTACATCCTCATTCCCGACGGTTTCTACGACCTTGGCGAGAAAGTGCTGACGCGCATCACGGGCCATAACATCGCCCTGATAGGGCAGAGCATGGCGGGGACCGTCATCCAGAACTGCCCTGACACCAAGAACGAAGGCATCAGCAAAACGGCCGTATTCCAGAACCGTGGTACGGGTAACTACCTGCAGGACATGACCTTGAAGAATGCCCTCGACTTTTATGCCGCCGGTGCCGCCGGACGCGCCGTCACCCTGCACGACAAGGGTACGCAGACCGTCTGCAACCGCGTGTGCCTGCTGTCGCATCAGGACACCTACTATTCCGACAACGACCTGGGGCAGTTCTACTTCCAGGACTCGGAGATTCACGGCACGGTAGACTTCATCTGTGGCGACGGCGACGTATGGTTCGAGCGCTGCCGCATCGTCACCGAGAAGCGCAGTGCCGACGGCAGCGGGCGCAACGTCATTGCCGCCCCCAAGACTTCCAAGACCCCGTGGGGCTACATCTTCAACCGCTGCACGGTGCAGAACATCGTCTCCGACTTTGAATATGCCCGCGGATGGAACGGCACGCCGCACTGCATCTGGCTGTACACAACGCTGCTGTCGCCAGAAAAGCTGCAGCCCACGCGCTTCGACTGGCGCGGCATGCGCACAGTGCAGAACGACTTCAAGGAGTATGGCACCACGGATGCCCAGGGGCGCGACATCACACCGAAGACCAATGTGGTCACCTTTGAAATCAAGGACGAGAAGAATACCGTAGAAACCATCCTGACCCGCGACGAGGCCAAGCAGTATCAGGTGAAGAAAGTATTTACCAGCTGGGCACCGCAGAAGGTTATCCGCCAGGTAGAGAAGCAGGCCAAGAAGCTGTGGAAGCAGCGCTGACAACGGTCTGCGGGAATAAAAAAAGCGCTGGCGGACTTACAAAGAGTCTGCCAGCGCTTAATTGCAGTTGTCCAAGGCGGATTCGAACCACCACAAACAGAACCAAAACCTGTTGTGCTACCATTACACCATTGGACAATCGCCTGTTAGCCGGTGCAAAAGTAATAAAATTTTAGCGTACTGCCAAATTTTTATTACCTTATTTCTTATTTTACTATCAGCAGGTAGTAGTTCTTCTTGCCCTTCTGTGCCAGCAGGTACTTGCCGTCGATGAGGTCGTCGGCCGTGACGGGACGCTGTTGGTCGGTCAGTTTCTCCTTGTTGAGGCTGACGCCGCCGCCCTGTACCATCTTGCGCATCTCACCCTTCGAGGGGAAGACGGGAGCAACAGTAGTAAAGAGCTCGATGGCGGGCTGACCCAGCTGATCTTTCGAGATCTCGAACTGAGGCACACCGTCGAACACGTCGAGGAAGGTCTGCTCGTCGAGCTTTTCCAGTCCCTCCTTGGTCGACTTGCCAAACAGCAGGTTCGAGGCTTCGATGGCAGCATCGAGGGCTTCCTGCGAGTGTACCATGACGGTGACCTCTTCGGCCAGCCGACGCTGCAGTACGCGGCGACCCGGGTCGGCCTTGTGCTCCTCGACAAGGGCGTCGATGACATCCTTCTCCAAAGAAGTGAATATCTTGATGTATTTCTCGGCATCGTCGTCGCTGACGTTCAGCCAGAACTGGTAGAACTTATACGGTGTGGTACGCTTCGGGTCGAGCCAGATGTTTCCGCTTTCGGTCTTGCCGAACTTCTTGCCGTCGCTCTTGGTGATGAGCGGGCAGGTCAGGGCGAAAGCCTCGTTCTCGTAGCCCAATGTACGGCGGATGAGCTCCGTACCGGTGGTGATGTTACCCCACTGGTCGTTGCCGCCCAACTGCAGCTTGCAGTTCTTATGCTGGTAGAGATATAGGAAGTCGTAGCCCTGCAGCAGCTGGTAGGTGAACTCGGTGAAGCTGAGACCGTCGCGAGCAGTACCGTTCAGTCGCTGCTGCACGCTGTCCTTGGCCATCATGTAGTTGACGGTGATGTGCTTACCCACCTCGCGGGCAAAGTCCAGGAAAGTAAAGTCCTTCATCCAGTCGTAATTGTTCACCATCTCGGCAGCATTGGCGTCCTTGCTTTCAAAGTCGAGGAACTTCGACACCTGGGCCTTGATGCACTCCTGGTTGTGGCGCAGCGTCTCCTCGTTCAAGAGGTTACGCTCCTGCGATTTGCCAGAAGGGTCGCCAATCATACCCGTGGCACCACCCACCAGGATGATGGGCTTGTGGCCGCAGCGCTGCAGGTGGCGCAGCATCATGATGCCACAGAGGTGACCGATATGCAGTGAGTCGGCCGTGGGGTCAGTACCCAAGTAGGCCGTTACCATTTCTTTCTGGAGCAGTTCTTCCGTGCCAGGCATCATCTGTGCCAGCATTCCGCGCCATTTCAGTTCTTCTACAAAATTCTTCATATAGGGTGTTATTATTGTTTCCTTTGCCGTGCTTTTTCAAAAAGCGCTGCAAAGGTACTACATTTTATTGAAATACGTGCAAAAAAGCCCGGGAAATCGTTCTATGGCACGGGGTCGTAGCCGGAACCGCCCCAGGGATGACAGCGCAGCAGGCGGCGGACGGCGAGGTAAAGACCTTTGAAGGGGCCGTGCTTCAGGATGGCCTGACGGGCATATTCGCTACACGTCGGCGTGAAGCGGCACGAAGGGCCTAACAGCGGCGAGATGGCTATCTGATAGAAGCGGATGGGCAGCACCAGCAACCAGGAGAGAAAGGCTTTGAGTCGTGACAAAAGAAACATAGGCAGCAGCAAATACTTCAGTCTTCACGCTTCGCGATGGATGTTTCCGACCCCACTCTTTCCGCCACGCGCTGCATCAGACCGACAACACGTCGCTCAACAGTAACGGAAGGGCTGTGGCTGTCAGAAAGCCAGACAAAAGCCAACAGCAACTGGCTGGTAGGCGGCAGGGCATCGTGAAGTGTTTGTTTGTGCAGTCGGAAAGCCTCGCGTACCTGACGCTTGACGCGGTTACGGTCGACAGCATGCTTGAAGTGTTTCTTCGGTACACTGACCAACAGTTGTACGGGCGGTTCGTTAGCCGTACGCTCCTGTAACATATACACCACCCTCAGTGGAAACGCAACCATCGACTGACTGCGTCCTCCGCCAAAGAGCGTTTCTATCAGCTTCCGGCTGACTATACGCTCACGCTTGGACAACGTGGAACGTGTATCGTGGAGCATGGGAGGCCGTTATCCTTGCTGAACAAGCAGATAGTGCTGGAGGGCTCCCGTCATGGAAGGATACTTCTCAGAGGGTGCTTCAATATCAAGGCGCAGACCGGCATCCTTGGCTGCCTGGGCCGTAGCAGGTCCGAAAGTGGCGATGGCGACGTCACCCTGCTTGAAGTCCGGGAAGTTCTTGATGAGCGACTCAATACCCGACGGGCTGAAGAAAATCAGCATGTCGTAGTCGAAGTTCTTAACCTCATCCTCCGTAAAATCGTTGCTCACCGTACGGTACATCACACATTCATGATGGTTCAGCTTCTTGGCATCCATCATCTTGGCAATGCTGTCGTTATGGACGTCGCTCATGGGGACAAGGTATTTCTCCGTCTTGTGCTTGGCCATCGTGGGAATCAGGTCGTCTATCTTGCCCGTGGTACCGAAGAACACCTTGCGCTTGCGATACTGGACGTACTTTTGAATATAAAGAGAAATAGTCTCTGTGACGCAGAAATACTTCATTTCCTCTGGAATGGCTACACGCAATTCCTTTGCCAGCGTAAAGAAGTGGTCAATGGCATGGCGCGAAGTGAATACGATGGCTGTGTAGTCAAGGATGTTCACCTTTTGTGCGCGAAATTCCTTAGCCGTAATACCTTCTACTTTGATAAATGGGCGGAACACCAGTTCTACCTCACATTTCTCTGCGATGTCATAATATGGCGACTTCTCGCTTGACGGTTTAGGCTGTGAAACCAGAATCTTCTTAATCATGAATGTCCTAAAAATTTATTTTCAAACTACTTGCAGTTATCACCAAAGCGCCCCAGAAGGCGAGCAAAGGTATAATTTCGAGGGTGCAAAAGTACAAAATAATTTGCAATCTAACGACATTTTGACGGAAAAAGATAAGATAACACTTTAAAATAGTCAGTAATTTAACGAAAACTAAGGTGATTGCGAAATATATTTCAACATTCTGGAGGGACAAATCGAAGTATGCCTGCAAGATGACAGCAGGAAACAACAGCACACCTTCAATGGAGGTAATGAAGAGCAAGGACTTGATCCATTGTCCGTTTCTTTTACCATCAAAGAAGATATTGTTGACGACGGTGTACACCAAGCCTCTGAAGAGGAAATAGCCCACAACCAATGCCAGGAAAATGGCTATCAGGTGGTATTGGGACTCAAGGACAAAGGTGTCGCCAAAACGGTCGAGGGCATAGAAGTAGAACAGCAGCGCCAGCATGATGCAGGACAGCAGTACCAGGAAGCCCTGGAAGCGCAGCTCGTTGGATGTTTCCACCACCTCCGTCGTTCCTTCACGATGCAGGTAGAAGAAGCTCTTGGCCTGCCGGACGATGAATCCGCGGGCGTTGGAGAAGGCGATGACGGCCATGATGAAACAGGCCAGCAACAGCGACGTGATGATGTTGTCGCCGTGGACGCTGTAGGGAACAGGGTCGCCGGCAACGCCATAGCGCCCTCCCGGCAGCTCCGGATGAAAGAGTGTGTCCTTTGAGAAGAAGCCCTCGCGGTAGTATTGCGGCAGCTGCGTGTCGAGCATGTTATGCCCCTTGTCGTGACCGGGCAGGTGCAGGGTGTCAGGGCGGTTGCTCCATCGTATCTCGGATGGCTTGAACCATGCCTGGATGGCAGAGTCCTGTTGGGCCGGCGTGGCATTATAGGGCAACCAGCTGAGGACGGTAGCCGGCGTGATGGGCTTATGCTTAGGGGCTACTGAGTCTCCCTGGATAGCAATGTCCGTACTTACTTCAAGCGTGTCTTGCTGCAGTACCATGCGTCTTTACAGGCCGAATGCTCGTTTAATGTCGTCCACGCGGTCCAGCTTCTCCCATGTGAACAGCTCGACGTCGATGGTCTTGCATTCATGGTAGCGGCTGGTGAAGGTTTTCTTCACGATCTCATTCTTACGTCCCATGTGTCCGTATGCAGCCGTTTCCAGATACATCGGCTGGCGCAGTTTCAGGTTACGCTCTATGGCCTTCGGCCTCAGGTCGAACAGTGTCTCAATGCGCTGGGCTATCTCGCTGTCAGTCATCTGGACCTTGGAACGGCCGTAGGTGTTGACGTAGATGTTCATGGGCTTGGCAACGCCGATGGCATAGCTGACCTGCACCAGCATCTCGTCGGCCACGCCGGCGGCCACCATGTTCTTGGCAATGTGGCGGGCGGCGTATGCGGCAGAGCGGTCAACCTTAGAAGAGTCCTTGCCTGAGAAGGCACCGCCACCATGGGCACCCTTGCCGCCGTAGGTGTCGACGATGATTTTACGACCTGTCAGACCGGTATCACCGTGAGGACCGCCGATGACGAACTTGCCCGTCGGGTTGACATAGTATTTGATGTCGTCGCCAAAGAGGTCCAGGACTTTCCGGGAATGTATCTTGCTCTTTACACGCGGTATCAGGATATTCACCACGTCATTGTAGATGGTCTGCAGCATCACGTCGTCAGCAGCAAACTCGTCGTGCTGCGTCGATACGACGATGGTGTCAATGCGCTCGGGGATACCAGCATCGCTATATTGTATCGTCACCTGACTCTTGGCATCAGGGCGCAGATAGGTCATGACCAGTCCTTCCTTACGGATTTCTGCCAGCGTGCGCATGATGAGATGGGCCAAGTCCAGCGATACGGGCATCAGGTTCTCTGTCTCGTTGGTGGCATAGCCGAACATCATGCCCTGGTCGCCGGCGCCCTGCTCGTCTTCATCGCCATTGTCCACGCCACGGTTGATGTCTTCACTTTGCTCATGGATGGCGGTGAGGATACCGCATGAGTTGCCGTCAAACTGGTATTCTGCCTTGGTATAGCCTATCTTCTTGATGGTGTTGCGGGCAATGGTCTGCAGGTCGATGTACACTTCGCTGCGCACCTCGCCCATGAGCACCACCTGTCCTGTGGTGACAAACGACTCGCAGGCGACACGGGCATGCTCGTCGTAAGCCAGGAACTGGTCGAGGATAGCGTCACTTATCTGGTCGGCCACCTTGTCGGGATGGCCCTCTGATACTGATTCAGAAGAGAAAAAATAGCTCATATTACTTTCCTTATTTCGTTTTCGCCTGCAAAGGTAGTGCAAACCGAGCGAAATGCAAAATTAATAGCTATTTATTTTCATTTCCGAGGTGCCGACACCTTCGATCGCCCTGGCCGTTGGCGGCATTGCCGCCGACGGTCACACAAAGAATTTTGAAATAAAGGGTGACACGCTGACACAATACCGATAAATAAATGTCGTGCAGCGTTTTAAAGGGTGACACACGCTGACACAAGGGTGACACATTGTAATGTCATTTTTACTGCCAAGATGACAGGTCTGGAGGATAATTCCAAGTCTTTTATTATAAGAATATTAAGACATGACTGCATGAAGTAAACCGATAAATTTTCACGAGAATTTGATGGTTTGCTACGTGCAAACCATCAGCGAGGAGCATCAGAAGTCTTGAATTTTCACGAGAATTTAAATACATGGTTGGTTACAAGAATGCCGAAATGGCGTTATGCAATCAACTCAAGATGAGGCCAAATCGCATTGTGCGCGAGAACACCCTGAAAAATGTGTCACCCTTGTGTCAGCGTGTGTCACCCTCAAACAGATTGCAAACCCTTTGCACATCGATACTGTGTCAGCGTGTCACCCTTTATTTCAAAAAAATCATAGTAAGAAAAACCATAACCTCACCGTTACACAGCTTCAGCGAATAATTCGACGATCACGGGGTCGGTTCTACTGATCATTCATGATTGAATATCACACGATAATATCAGTACCGTCATCTAAAAACATAAGCGGCAGTGGGAAATAATATCAGCGACTGTGCGAAATAATATGTCTCGCGAAGGTAAATAATATGCTCCGATTTACCTCTGCGGGGCATATTATTTACCAAAACGGGATATAAAATTCGATGCCGACAGACATCAGATTCCAAAACAGGGGACATCAAATGTGATGTGAAGGTACATGGAGAACGGGGCCCCGTGATCCTAACTTCTAATCAGCAGCAGAGAGCTTGGTCACTTCGATGCGATGGGAGCGCCATGCAATAAGGCTGGGTGTGTCGTGCGGTGTTTTTCTTTGTCTTCAGCAGGGTCGTTGCTACTAAATTTGGCGATTCACATAAATATTCCACCAAAAGGAGTGATTTTCCCAGATTTTATGTTTACCTTTGCTGAGGAATTTAGGTCATGGCAAAAGATATTCAGTCATTTCTTAGTCAGCGGGATCGCAGCCTGCTGTCGCTGCTGAGTTATTCGCTCGGCCAGGATGTCGTCCTCTCTCGCTTTACTGCCGAGGAGTGGCAGCGGCTGTTCGAGGATGCCACTCGTCACTCGCTGGTGGGCGTGCTCTTCGAGGGCATCAAGAGGTTGCAGAAGGAGGACCGCACGCTGTGTCCGCCACTGCTGCTGATGCTGCGCTGGGCGGGTGATGCCGAAAATATCAGTCAGCTGAACGGGGTGTTCAATGCCGAGGCAGCACGCCTCACCCGCCTGTTTGAGGGCGAGGGACACACCACGGCCATCCTGAAGGGGCAGGCTAATGCCAAGCTCTATCCCAATCCATGCAGTCGTCAGGCTGGCGACATTGACATCTATGTCTCTGGGGGTAAGGAGCGTGTGATGGCCATGCTGCAGCAGTTAGGTATGGCTGACGGCACCATCGACGTGGGCTACCACCACTTCGCTCTGCCGCACAATGCGCAGGGCATCGAAGTGGAGGTGCATTTCCTGCCCTCGTCAGGGCATAACCATGCGGCATGCAACGAGCGGCTGCAACAGTACCTTGACGCAGAGCTGATACGCGGGCTGACGCTGGTGGACGAGGGCTTCCGCATTCCGTCGACATGCTTTGCGCTGACCATGCAGCTGGCACATATCCGCCACCACCTGCGCCATGAGGGTGTGGGACTGCGCCAACTGACGGACTACTGGCTGCTGCTGCGCCACAGCACGGACGAAGAGCGTCGCGATGTGGCGGGCAGGCTGAAGGAACAGGGATTGTACACCGTGGCAAGGGCGCTGATGTGGGTCATCGGCGCGGTCTTTGGCGAGCACGATAGTCTGCTGCCCGTGCCTCCTGCTAGCAGAAAGGGCCGCTGGCTGTTGGGCAAGGTGCTGCAGACAGGGAACTTTGGGAAGCACGACCGCAAGAAGCAGCAGGTGCTATGGCGCGAGGTGCTGCGTCAGAAAGTGGAGCTGCTGCCGTTGGTATGGTTCGAACCTGAATTCGCGCCGACATTGGCTGCCGAGGAGTGGCGCTACTGGCTGTGCATCGTCCGCAAGCTGCCTGAGCGCATCCGCTACCGCTCGCTGTCGCTCCGCGACCATCCCCAGGCATGGTAAAGTCAGGTAACTGAAGTGTATAAAATAAGTTGACGCTTTTGAACTTCAAAAAGCGTCAACTTATTCAGTATATGTCAGACTTTCTGATTACTTGGTTTCGGGCAGCATGATGATTTCTGCGTGGTTGCCGCTCTTGAGCAACTGGTTCAGGAAGTCACGCACGCTGTCAGTGGTCAGGGCCTCCACGGTCTTCTTGTAGTCGGTGTACATATCCAGTCCGTAGTCCTTGAAGGTAGTGATGGTGTTCACCCAGTAGCCGTTGGTCTTGGCGTCCACATCAATCTGCTTCAGCATATACTCCTTGGTCTTGGCGAGCTGGTCGGCATCGACGGCCTTCTGCATGTTGGCAATGCCCTCGTGAATCAGGCGGACGGCAATCTCCTGCTTGTCGGGGTTCATCGGGCAGTAAGCCTGCAGCTGGACTTTCGGCTGGTGCGTGCTCAGATTAAAGCCGCCATAGGCACCACATGAGTAAGCAGCACTCTCGTCCTCGCGGATGGTCTTCAGGTAGATCATCGAGAGAATCTGTCCCACGGCATCAATCTTGACGCTGTTCTCCAGCGTGTAAGGCATGTCGGCATACCACATCTCGTAGGCAGTAGCCTTGGGCGACTCGGTCTTCATCTTGAAGTTGTTGACGACCTCACCCTGGGCCAGTGTCAGAATCTCATTGAAGTCCTCAGCCTTCTCGTTGGTAGCAGGCAGCGAAGCCACATACTGCTCGATGAGCGGACGAAGGGCAGCCTCGTCGAAGTTGCCACAGAAGACGAAGGTGAACTGTCCGGCATTCTTGAAGCGGTCCTTGGCCATCTCTAAGATGCGGTCGTAGTTGATGTCCTTCAGGTCCTTGATGTCAATCTGTGCAAAGCGCGGATTGTGGGCATAAAGCGTGGCAGCCAGTGAGTCGCTGAACACCATGTCAGGCGACAGGCTCTTGTTCTTCAGCGCCATGTCGAGCTGTGTCATCAGGTTCTGGAACTGCTTCTCGTCCTTGTTGATGGCGGTAAAGTAGAGATACTGCATCTGCATCATCGTCTCCAAGTCCTTCGGTGTAGAGTGGGCGGTGATGTACTGTCGTGTGTTGCCCATCGTAGCGTCGGCATTACACTCCTTGCCTGCCAGTGCCTTCTGGAGCTCTGTGCTGGAGAAATTGCCGATACCGCTCATGCCGATAGCCTGGTCGAAGACCTTCAGGTTGGCAAAGTCGGCAGCGCCAAACTTCGACTTACCACCCTTGGCGAAAGCCTGCATCTGTACCTCGTCGTCCTTGAAGTCAGTCTTCTTCAGGATGACGGTAGCACCATTGGAGAGCGTCAGCTCCTTGTAGCCGAAGGTCTTGTTCTCGGTCTCAGAGACAATCTTGCCGGCCTTGAGCTGTGTCACGTCCACGAGGGGTTCGTCCTTGACGTTGTCCACGTAGGCTTCGATCTTCTCTGCACGGGCAGCAGCAATGGCAGCAGCCATATCCTTCTCGGTGAAGTATGTTTTGCCCTCCTTCTCCTGAGCCATCTCAAACACCACGAGGTTGCTGTCAGTGACGCTGATGAGCTCGGGCAGCATCTGGTTGATGGCCTGCACGGGGATGTTGGGCACAATCATCTGCATGGTCTGATAGAGGTTGTCCAATGGCGGGATAGGCTCATTGGTCAAATAGTGGTCGCGATAGTCATCACCGAACTCGTAGTTCTTACGCTTGTCGCGGTTGGTGTAGCGCTTCTCCAGTCCACTCAGATAGTCGGCCTGGGCACGGGCATACTCCGTAGCGGTAAAGCCGAAGTCACGCACACGGCGAGCTTCGCGATAGAGGGCCTGGAGCGTCTCCATGTCCTTGCCCTCCTTGGGGTAGCCAAGCAGCTCAAAGCAGTCCTTAGTCTTGGAGAGCAGATATTGTCCGTCGTCAGCCATAGCCTGGTAGAAGGGGCACGACTCCTCCTGTGCCATTTCCGACAGGCGCTGGTTAATCATCTGCGAGATGACGCTGACGGCATAGTCCTGAATGAGATAGCCCATGTTCGCCTTGTCTTCAGGAGGCGTAGCGTCGTGCTTCATCATCACGATTATCTGGCTCATCTGCTGTTCCTTGTCCTTCTCGAAGACGTAGATGGCCTCCTTGTTGTCAGGCACGAGCTCTGCCACTACCTTCGGAGCATTCGGGTCGACCTTGATGCCGCCAAACAGTTCCTTGACCTTTGCCTCGATATGGTCGACGTCAATGTCGCCAACGACGATGATGGCCTGGTTGTCCGGGCGATACCACTTCTGATAGTAGGCACGCAGGGTCTGGGGCCTGAAGCTGTCGATAACCGACATCAGACCGATGGGCAGGCGCTCACCGTACTTGGAACCAGGATACATCTTCGGCAGAGCACGCTGTACCATGCGCTGCGAGGGACCTTCGCCGAGGCGCCACTCGTTGTGCACCACGTCGCGCTCCTTGTCAATCTCAGCCGGCTCTAACAGCAGTCCGTTCGACCAGTCTTTCAGGATGAGCAGGCAGGAGTCGAGGGCCGTGGCACGCTTGGAGGGTACGTTGCAGACGCGGTAGACGGTCTGGTCGATGCTGGTATAGGCATTGAGGTCGCTGCCGAACTCCACACCCAGCGAACGGCAGAACTCAATGATGCCGTTGCCTTTGAAGTGCTCAGAGCCGTTGAAGGCCATGTGCTCCAGGAAGTGAGCGAGTCCGCGCTGTGACTCATCCTCCTGGATGGAGCCTACGCGCTGTGCAATGTAGAAGTTTGCCACATGCTCAGGATAGTCGTTGTGGCGGATGTAGTAAGTCAGTCCATTGTCGAGCTTACCGATACGCACGGCAGGGTCAATGGGAATCGGTGGCATCTGCATCTCCTGAGCCACCATGACTGCACAGCAAAACAGTGTCAGCGCAGCCGTCCATAGTCTTTTCATGTTCATTGGTGTTTATAGTTAAATAATATTACGTCAATTAGACGCACAAAGATACGCAAAAACTACACTTAATGTATAAAAATACTCTGATTATTAATGATTTTTACCAAATAAGGCGGCATTTCCGGCCGGAATGCCACCTTATTATATATATACGCACGCGAAGCGGATTAGTTGAAATAGTATTTCACACCCAACTGAATACGCCAGCACTGACCGTAGCTGTGGTTGTAGTCCCATGTCGTCTTCATGTCGGTGTTCATGCGGAACACAGGACGCTCGCCTTTCAGCACATTGGCAGCATTGGTGCAGCTCAGCAGCGGGAACATGTAATTGCTCATGCCGGGAATCTGCTTGGCCACGCCCCACTTGGAGTTCAGCAGGTTGCCGATATTCTCGACGTTGGCGATGAGCTGCAGCTTGTGTGTGGTGTTGCCAATCTTCAGGTCGAAGTCGTGTGCCCACTTGAAGTCGAAGGTGTGTACCCAAGGTGCGCGGGCGCCATAGGCTTCGGCATACTCACCCTTGTGGTTCTTCAGGTAGTCATCCTGCTCGACAAACTCCCAGAAGGCAATGCGGTCAGCATCGCTCTTGAACAGAATCTCGCTGTCGTTACGCGGAATGTACATCAGGTCGTAAGCCAGACCGTCACCATTGATGTCGTTGCCATAGACATAGCTGTAGCCAGAGGGTGAATAGCCGCTGTAGAACAGCGAGAAGTGATCCTTGCCGTACTTGTAGCTGATGTTGGCAATGATGCGGTCGGGCGTCGCGAACGACGAGTTGCGTACCTCGATGATGTTAGGACCATTGACGGTGTGCAGATAGTTCCATGCCGACGAGGCATTGGAACCCGGCATGCCAGTGACCTCCTTGTTGACAGTGTGCGTGTAGGCAGCAGTGACATACAGGTTCTTGAGAGGCTCTGCATTCAGCTGGATGCTTGCCGTCCATCCGTAACCCTTGTGGTTGTTGGTCAGCACGCAGGCATCGTTGGTGAAGGTCTTCTGTGCGCCGGTCGCATCAGTATAGGTAGGATTATAGCGGAAATCCTTCGGGTACAGCAGACGGTTGTCGGCACCGGCCATGTGTCCCCATGAGTCGTCAACGTCTCTGATGTTATAGTTGTCCAAGTTGACGGCATTGACGTTCTTCGAATAGGTGAACTCACCAGTGACGCTCAGCGGGAAGCTGACAGGCACCTGGTAGTCAATAGCGATGGACGACTTCCAAATCTGCGGCATCTTGAAGTTCTTGTCGACGCCTGCCACAGACGACGGCACGACACCGTTGGGATCCTGGCTATAGGGCGCACCTAACTTCTCACGAATCTGGTCGATGTCCGTAACCATACCACCGGCAAAGTTGGCCAGGCGGGAGTCGCCAGAACGTGCATAGACCAAGTTCTGCAGCATACCTGAGTTCTGCGGCATATTGGTGAAGAACACCAGCGGCAGACGACCGGCGAAGAGTCCCGTACCACCGCGCAACTTCAGTGACTTGTCGCCGAAGATGTCCCAAGAGAAGCCGACACGTGGCGAAATCTGGATATTGGTTTTCGGCCAAGAGCCCACGTCAAGATGGCGTCCGCCGAAGTCGATGCTGGCCAGCAACGGATTGTCCTTCAGGTCGTTATTGTAGAATGAAATGTTGTCGAAGCGGATACCGAAATTCACTTTCAGGTTCTCAATGATGTTCCAATCGTCCTGCACGTAGAGACCGTACTGGTTGAAGCGGACCTTTGACGACGGGCTAGTGTCACCGTCGTAACCGTAGGCCAGAGCCACGCCGATGGGGGCGGCGCCATTCATGAAGTCATCCATGCTGGCATAACGGTAGTAACCCGTACCTTGGCGCATGTAGTTGTTGCGTGCCATCTGGTGCTCGAAGCTCAGACCGGCGGTAATCTTATGGTTACCCAGATAGTAGGTGAAGTTATCGTTGACGGTCAGGATAGTGTTCTGCACGCGGTTGTTGTAGGTGTACAGCTCATAGCCTAAGGTCATATAGGGGTCCCCGTCCTTCATGATGTCAATCATGGGGAATATGTCCGAGTTGCTGCTGCGCGGGTCGTCCATATCAGAATAGGTTACCAGCAACTGGTTGGAGATGTTCTGTCCGAAACGGCTGTTCAAGTCGAAGGAAACGGTAGTAACCTTGTTCTCCTGATTGTAGAACGAGTTGGCAAAAGCCATGGACTTGATGCCTACGCAGGCTGCCGACAGGCCGCCAACGTCGCGTGACGTAGCACTCGGCGTAATCCACTTCGAGTTGTTGGTGTGGTTGAAGCGCACGGCCAAATGGTGGTTTTGGTTGATGTTCCAGTCTACGCGAGCCAAGTACTTGTTGTTGGTGATACCGCCGGGATAGATGCTGGCCGAGCCAGGGTCATAGCCGTACTTTTCCTTGACGAACTTAGAGATGGTCTCCATGTCGCTGAGCAGCGTGCGCGACGTATAAGTCTTCGCATCTGCTGCATCGGCTTCCGAGAGTGCCGGATGCCAGTAAGTAGGAATGTTCTCCGACTCAGTGCGCTCGTAGTTGACGAAGAAGAAGAGCTTGTCCTTGAGGATGGGACCGCCGAGGGTGAAACCGTATGTCTTCTGCTCGTCGGGGTTAGGCTCAGCGTTCTGCACGCCGTCCACGCGGTTGCCGTGCATGTCCTCATTGGTATAGTAGGCATAAGCCGTACCTTTGAAAGTGTTGGTACCTGACTTGGTGACGGCATTGATACCACCGCCAATGAAGTTACTCTGGCGCACATCGAAGGGGGTTACCACCATCTGCACCTCGTCGATGGCATCCATTGACACGGGGTTGCCACCGCCGGGCAGGTTGGAACTCAAACCGAAGTTGTTGTTGAGGTTGGCACCGTCAAGTGTAAAGTTCGACATCTTGCCGTTCATACCGCCGAAGCTGTTTGAGCCGCCATAATAGGGCGACAGCTTGGCCAGGTCGCCGATGCTGCGGCTGATAGTAGGCAATTCCTGAATGGTGCGGTTGTTGATGTTGGTCGTTGCACCGGTCTTCTCTGCTGCGAACTTCGATGCCTTACCGCTGACGACGACTTCCGTCAGTTCATTGGCATTCTCCGAAATCCACGCATTCAGATTGTAGGTCTCACCCAACTGGAGCGTGATGTCCTTGAAGACCTTCGTCTCATAGCCGATATAGCTGACGGTGACCGTGTACGGACCGCCTTGGCGCATACCTTGGATGGTGTAGCGGCCATTCATGTTTGTCACTGCAGCATACTTGGTGCCGGAAGGCTCGTGTACGGCAAGCACCGTAGCACCGATAACTTCTTCCTTGGTGTCTTGCATGGTTATCTTACCCGTCAGGGCTGAATTTGTAACCTGTGCCATTGCTGTCAACGCGAACGTCAACATCACAGTTGTTAGAAATAGTAATTTTTTCATAGTAATGAATTGTTTGTTACTGCCTGCAAAGTTAAATAAAATTAATGAAATAACCTACGGTTTTTCGCATTATTTTTTTATTTCATCGGATTCCCATACGAGCCTCGACGACGTTGACCACATAGTCGCCCAACTTCTCACACTCATTGATGAGGTCCATATAGATGGTACCCACGGCGTATGTGTATTCGTGGTTGTTGACATCGGTGATGTTCTGCGACTTCAATTGATTGCGATAGTTGTTGATCTCGTTCTCGATGTTGAACGTGCGGTTGACGTCGAACGACTCCTTGCGGCCACCCATCAGGCGGTTCATCTGCGACAGACACTGGTCGGTGAGCTCCATCATCTGGTGCAGGTGGTCGTACTGCTTTTCGTTGAAGTGGTCCTGCTTGCCGTTGTACTTGCGCGAAATGGTACGTGCCATGTTGAAGCAGGCGTCGCCGATGGACTCCAACTCACTAATCTCGCGCAACATGGCGCGGATCTTCGCCTTTGTGTCGTCCGAGAGGTGTGCGTCGCTGACCGAGTCCAGGTAGTTGGCAATCTCCAGTTCCATATTATCGCTGATGCCCTCGTACTTCTCGATGCGGGTATAGAGTTTGTTGAAGTCACCGGCCTGCGAATCCTTCTTGCTGTTCTTGCTGGCCGAGAGTATCAGCAGTTCACGCACCATGCCGAACATGCGCTGCATACGCTCGGAGAACGACTGTATCTCCTTCTGGGCCTCCAGCACCGAGAGCTCGGGAGTCTTCATGAAGCCTGCCGTAATGAAGTGCAGACGGAAGTCCTCTTCCTCGTCCACTTTCTTGGGCTTGATGACCCAGCACACGAAGCGCTCTATCTGCGGGATAAACCATATTAATATAAAGGTGTTAACCACGTTAAACGAGGTATGGAAGGCAGCGAGCACGAAACTCAGCTTGGCGGCGTTGGCCAAGAAGGCTGCGGCACCAGCCGTCTCTTTCGTCATAGCCACGTCGTAGCCTACCCAACCGCACACCATGTCGATGAACGGACGGAAGACAAACAGAATCCAGATGACACCGAAGACGTTGAAGAACATGTGTGCCAGAGCCGCCCTTCGGGCTTGTGTGTTGGCCGACATCGCCGCCAGATTCGAAGTGACGGTGGTACCGATATTCTCACCCATCACCAAGGCGATACCCTGATAGATGGGCAGCGCACCGCTGGAACACAGAATCATCGTGATGGCCATCACCGCTGCCGACGACTGCACGCAGAACGTCATGACACCGCCCAACAGCAGGAAGAGCAGCGTGGTGCCGAAGGAGTTGGGGTCGAACGACGCAAAGAAGTTCAACAGCGCCTGGTTCTCGCCCAAGTTCATGTCCTGTCCAGTCTTGCGCAGCACGGCCAAGGCAAAGATGAGGAAGGCCAGACCGAACAGGAAGTCGCCGATGTAGCGGTAGCGCTTCTGGTAGATGAGGATGATACCTATCAGAAAAGCCGGATATGACAGGTTGCTGACGTCGAACGACATACCTGCCGACATAATCCACGCTGTTAGCGTCGTACCGATGTTGGCACCCATGATGACCGAGATGGCCTGTGCCAAGGTCAGCAGACCGGCATTGACAAACGAGACGGTCATCACCGTCGTAGCCGTAGAGGATTGTACCGAAGCCGTCACCAGCGTACCCGTCAACATGCCTGTGAAACGGTTGGTTGTCATGGCTCCCAAGACGTGTCGCAACTGCGGACCCGCCATCTTCTGTAGTGCCTCACTCATGGTCTTCATGCCAAACATCAGAAGCGCCAATGAGCCCAGAAGCGTGAAAAATACCCAAATAGACATAAATTATCAATTATTAGTTATCAATTTTCAATTTAATTTCGTACCTTTGCCTGTCACTAAAAACTTTACGTCTATGGAACAGCAAATCCAAATCCGTTGCAAAAATAATAAAAAAACTCTAAATATCAGCATCGGAAGCAATCTTTCTGAGATTTTTTCTTTGTCAGGGCTCCAGATGGAGCATGGTCCTATCAGTGCGCGTGTCAATAATAAGGTTGAAGGAATGCACTACCGCGTTTATAAACCCAAGGACATTGAGTTCTTGGACATGCGCGACCCGTCGGCTCTACGTGCCTATACCCGCACGCTGTTTTTCGTGCTCAACAAGGCTGCCCACGACCTATGGCCAGACTGTACTGTCATCATTGACATCCCTGTTTCCAACGGCTATTATGTGGATCTCCGCCTTGACAGGCCGGTTACGCCAGACGATGTCAATGATGTCCGTCAGCGTATGCGTGAAATCATTGATGCCGCCTTGCCTATCCATCGTCATGAGACCACCACGGAGGAAGCTATCAATATGTTTCGCGAGAAGCGCTCCTTCTCAAAGGTCAAGCTGCTGGAAGGCAGTGGCTCGCTCTACACGACATATTACGATATTGACGGCTATGCCGACTACTACTATGGTTCGCTGCTTACCAACACCTCTCAGCTGTATCTCTTCGGACTGGAACCCTATTATGACAGCATGCTGCTTCGCATCCCCACGAACGACGATCCTTCGCGGCTGGGAGCCTACATACGTCAGGACAAGATGTTCGAAATCTTCAAGGAGCAACACCGCTGGCAGGGCATTTTGGGAATGCGGACGGTAGGAGACCTCAACGATGCGATACAGCAAGGACATGCCAATTCGCTCATCCTGCTCAGTGAAGCTTTGCAGGAAAAGAAAATTGCCAAGATTGCCGACGACATCGCCAGTCGACATGGGGTGAAGATGGTGCTGATTGCCGGTCCTTCCAGCAGTGGTAAGACCACGACGTGTAAGCGTCTTTCCGTCCAACTGGCCGTCAATGGTTTCTCACCCATCGGCATCTCGCTCGACGACTATTTCCTGGACCGCGAAAACACCCCGAAGGATGAAAACGGCGACTTCGACTTCGAGCACCTGCATGCCTTGAATATCCCCTTGTTGAACGAACAGATGAATGCCCTCTTCCGTGGTGAAGAGGTCGAGCTGCCACGCTATAACTTCCAAAAAGGTCGCAGTGAGAAGAGTGGACGTAAGCTGAAACTGAAGGGACACGAGGTATTGGTAGTCGAAGGTATTCATGCCTTGAACCCCGAGTTGACATCGCAGATACCCGACGAACAGATTTATCGTGTCTATGCCTCGGCATTGACTACCATCCTTCTTGATAACCACAATTATATTCCCACTACCGACAACCGTCTGTTGCGCCGCATTATCCGCGACAATAAATACCGCGGTGTGACAGCCCAGGAAACTATCCGCCGGTGGCCCAGCGTTCGCAAGGGTGAAAGCCGTTGGATATTCCCTTTCCAGGAAAATGCTGACGCCATGTTCAACTCCGCCATGCTCTTTGAGCTTTGTGCCATCAAGCAACAGGCAGAACCGCTGCTTGAGCAGGTGCCGGAGAATTGTGTGGAGTATGCTGAAGCCTATCGCCTGCGCAAGTTCCTGCGCTACATCAAACCGATCTCCGAAGACCAGATTCCACCGACCTCGCTCCTCCGCGAATTCCTCGGCGGCAGCACGTTTGAGTATTAAATTGATAAATAATTGCAAAAAAGGCGCATATTTGTTTGGAGATATGCGCCTTTTTGTATAATTTTGCAGCCGATTTTGAATAAATATACCAACAATGAAAGTAAAGAAAGACCGATTGGAAGCCCTGCGAATGATTATCTCAAGCCAGGAATTGGGTAGTCAGGACGAACTGTTGGCTGCATTGAAAGAAGAAGGATTTCAACTCACACAGGCAACTCTCAGTCGTGATTTGAAGCAGTTGAAGGTGGCTAAGGCGGCATCAATGAGAGGCAACTATGTCTATGTACTTCCCAACGATGCTTTGTATAAGCGCATCTCCTCACCGCATTCCGTCCGTGAAATGCTTCAGGTGCCAGGTTTCCTGAGCATCAATTTCTCGGGCAACATGGGCGTCATCAAGACACGTCCGGGCTATGCGAGCAGTATTGCATACAACATCGACAATAACCATATTGACGAAATTCTCGGCACCATAGCCGGTGACGATACCATTTTCATCGTCATCAAGCAGGGTGTTTCCAAAGAAGAGGTGATAGAGGCGCTCAGTGAGGTAGTGCCGAATATGAAGTAGAACAAAGACATTATTGCATATAAAAATGGAACAAACAGAAGAAATTAACGTTCTTGTTGCCGGCCCTGAGCACGAGGTCTATGTAGACACCATCCTACAGACCATTGCTGATGCAGCGAAGGTGCGTGGTACGGGTATCGCCAAGCGTACACACGAATATCTGGCCACGAAGATGAAGGAAGCCAAGGCGGTGATAGCGCTGAGCGGTGACCGTTTTGCCGGTTTCAGCTACATCGAGACGTGGGGCAATAAGCGCTATGTGACGACCAGCGGTCTCATTGTACACCCCGACTTCCGGGGACTGGGCGTCGCCAAGAAAATCAAGGATATGACCTTCTCGCTGGCCCGCACCCGCTGGCCACATGCCAAGATATTCTCGCTCACCAGCGGCGCAGCGGTGATGAAGATGAACACAGAATTAGGCTATCAGCCCGTCACCTTTGCCGACCTGACTGACGACGAGGCCTTCTGGCGGGGTTGCGAGGGTTGTGTCAATGTCGACGTACTGCACCGCACAGGTCGTAAATACTGCATCTGCACGGCCATGCTCTACGACCCCGAGGAACATCTGCCTGCCAAAATTCCTGAGGATGTCCTCTCGCGCATCCATTCCTTAGAAGAACAAGAAAACAAAAACGCATAAATACAGAATGAACATCAATATGGAACAGAAAAAGAAAGTCGTTGTAGCCTTCAGCGGTGGTCTTGACACCAGCTACAATGTGATGTATCTTACCAAAGAGTTAGGTTATGAAGTATATGCCGCCTGTGCCAACACGGGTGGTTTCTCTGCTGAACAACTGAAGAGAAACGAGGAGAACGCCTACAAGTTAGGCGCCGTGAAATACGTGACACTCGACGTGACGCAGGAGTATTATGAAAAGTCGTTGAAGTACATGATCTTCGGCAATGTGCTGCGTAACAACTGCTATCCCATCAGCGTGTCTTCGGAACGCATTTTCCAGGCCATCGCCATTGCACGCTATGCCAACGAAATCGGTGCCGACGCCATCGCCCATGGCTCCACGGGAGCTGGCAACGACCAGATACGTTTCGACATGACTTTCCTTGTCATGGCTCCCGGCGTAGAGATTATCACGCTGACACGCGACAGGAATCTGACGCGCAAGGAGGAGGTAGACTACCTCAACGAGCATGGTTTCTTTGCCGACTTCACCAAACTGAAGTACAGCTATAATGTCGGCATCTGGGGTACCAGCATCTGTGGCGGCGAACTGCTCGACCCCACACAGGGACTGCCCGAGGAGGCTTACTTGAAGCACGTTACTGCCAAGGAGCAGGAGAGTCTGCTGAAGATTCGCTTCGACAAGGGTGAGATTGTTGCCGTCAACGACGAACCGTTCGCCGACCATATCAAAGCCATCCAGAAGATTGAGGAAATCGGCGCCAGCTATGCCATCGGTCGTGATGCTAACGTCGGCGACACCATCATCGGCATCAAGGGTCGTGTGGGCTTCGAGGCCGCAGCACCGAAGCTCATCATCGAAGCACACCGCCTGTTGGAGAAGTCGACGCTGTCGAAATGGCAACAGTACTGGAAGGATCAGGTAGCCAACTGGTACGGCATGTTCCTGCACGAGAGCCAGTATCTTGAGCCTGTCATGCCCGACATTGAGGCTATGCTGACCTCCAGCCAGCGCAACGTTACCGGTACTGCCATCCTCAAGCTCCGCCCCTACGGCTTCGAGACCGTCGGTATCGATTCCGACAACGACCTCACGAAGTCTAAGCTTGGCGAATACGGCGAGACACAGACCGGCTGGACTGCCGACGAAGCCAAAGGCTTCATCAAGGTTTCGAGCACCCCGCTGCGTGTCTACTATGGTATCCACAAGGATGAGAAAAGGTAAAAAGGTAAAAAAGTAAAATGAAGATAGGAATATTAGGTGCTGCAGGCTACACGGGTGGTGAACTCATCCGTGTACTGCTGAACCACCCCGAGGCAGAGATTGTCTTTGCCAACAGCGAGAGTAACGCCGGCAATCTGGTGAGTGATGTCCATGAAGGGCTGACAGGTGAAACCGATTTGAAGTTCACCGACCAGATGCCCTTCAATCAGGTGGATGTCGTGTTCTTCTGCTTCGGTCACGGTAAGAGCGAGGCATTCCTGAAAGAGCACTCGATTCCTGCTAATGTCAAGATCATCGACTTGGCACAAGATTTCCGCATCAAGGGCGACCACGACTATGTCTACGGTCTCCCAGAGATTAACAAAGAAGACATCCAGCAAGCTCAGCATGTAGCTAATCCGGGTTGCTTTGCTACTGCCATCCAGCTGGCACTGCTGCCTGCCGCCCACCTGAACCTGTTGAAGGAGGATGTCAGCGTTAATGCCATCACTGGCTCTACGGGTGCTGGCCAGAAACCCGGTGCCACCACCCACTTCTCGTGGCGCAATAACAACCTGAGCATCTACAAACCCTTCCAGCATCAGCACATCGCGGAAATCAGGCAATCCATCAAGCAGGTGCAGGGTTACCTTGATGCCGACATCGACTTCATTCCCTACCGTGGTGACTTTGCCCGCGGTATTTTCTGCACGGCTGTCATCAAGACAAAGGCTCCTGCTGAGGACATCATCGAAGCCTACAAAGACTTCTACGCTGATGCCGCCTTCACCCATTACAGCGACAAGCCCATCGACCTGAAGCAGGTGGTGAACACCAATAAGGCCCTGGTGCATATCGATGCCTTTGAGGGCAAGATTCTCGTCACGTCGGCTATCGACAATCTGCTGAAGGGTGCCGTTGGCCAGGCCGTACAGAACATGAATCTGATGTTCGGTATTGACGAGACTGCCGGTCTCCGACTGAAGGCCAGTGCCTTCTAAGCGTCTCAAAAGACTACCGTTCATCACAGCTTGAAGCGGGCTGTGAGAGGCATGGAGAAAAGTTTTTGTCTTAAAATTTGGTGAATTGCAAATTAATACCTATCTTTGCAGACGGATATAAGACATGGTTAATCAGGGATTCCGACAGACAAAGGGTCGGGATTCTTTCTTTTTTCTGCGTCTGAATCTACAACAATCATTTTAAATAGTAAATCCGTAAAATTGTAATTGATATGGCTTATATGTCACAAGAAGGCTACGACAAACTGATAGCCGAATTGCACCAACTGGAAGCAGTGGAGCGCCCCAAAGCCTCAGCAGCCATTGCCGAGGCCCGTGAGAAAGGAGACCTGAGTGAGAACAGCGAGTACGATGCCGCCAAGGAGGCTCAGGCTCATCTGGAAGACAAGATTAACAAGCTGAAGGCTACCATCAGCGAGGCGAAGGTGGTGGACACCTCCCGTCTGAGCACCGATGCCGTACAGATTTTGACGAAGGTGGAGATGACGAACCTGACCACCAACGCCAAAATGAGCTACACTATCGTCAGTGAGAACGAGGCCGACCTGCGTGCTGGCAAGATTTCAATCAAGACGCCTATCGCACAGGGGCTGTTAGGCAAGAAAGTTGGCGACGAGGTGGAGATTAAGATTCCCCGTGGTGTCATCAAGCTGCGCATCGAAAACATTTCGATAGCGTAAGTTTCGTCATAACAATATAACGTCATACAGTAATAACGACAAGAAGTTATGGATATTTTTGCAAAGATTGCTGCTGGTGAGATTCCCAGCTACAAGTGTGCAGAGAACGATGAGTTCTATGCTTTCCTCGACATCAATCCGCTGGTGAAGGGTCACACATTAGTCATCCCTCGCCGCGAAGTAGATTACTTCTTTGACATGGACGACGACGAACTGGCCCGCTATCAGCAATTTGCCAAGCGCGTCGCCATTGCCATCAAGAAAGCCTTCCCCTGCAAGAAGGTCGCTCAGGTGGTATTAGGCCTTGAAGTGGCTCACGCCCACATTCACCTCATCCCCATGCAGAGCGAGGCCGATGCCGACTTCCGTCGTGAGAAGCTGAAGCTCACCGAAGAGGAGTTCAAGGAGATTGCCGCCAAGATTCAGGCTGCTTTCTGACTTTGAGCACAGCCGTCAGTTGTGCTTGAACACGAAGCGGACAAGGATGAAGTTGACAGGGATGGCGATGGCAAAGACCCCTATCGGTGCCGTCTCGTTGCTGAGTCCCAACCATAGGAAGACGTTCAGCAGTACGATGTGTAGGAGGTAGTTGACCAGATGGGCACCACTGAAGCCTACGCCACTTTTGACGGAGACGTGACTGCGGAAGGTGAAGTGTGCAGACAGCCAGTAGTTGAGCAGAAAACTCAGCACATAACCGATGGTATAGGCAATATTCACCTCTATCCAGTGCTGCAGCACCCAATAGATGCCGTAGTGTATGAGGGTCGACAGCGCACCCACGATGCCGAAGCGGAGAATCTCATATCGGGTCTCTTTAGCAATCATGCTGCAAAGGTAATAAATAATTCACAATTCGTAATTTATAATTCATAATTATTTTGATGATGCCGTTCAACAAGCCTTACAGCACAGGACGCGAGTTGGGGAACATAGAACTATCTGTTGTCAGTCCCTGCTATGGAGCACCCACGCTGCTTCGTCAACTGGTCAAGGAGATTACGGAGGTAGTGGCTCCGCTGACCAAGGACTACGAGATTGTGTTGGTGGAGGATTGCAGCCCCGATGACAGTCGCGACATCATCCGCGACATCTGTGCTGCAGACTCACATGTGAAAGGTGTCTTCCTCAGTCGTAACTTCGGCCAACAGAGTGCGCTCAATGCCGGTTACGACATAGCAAAAGGCAATTATATTGTCACCCTGGACTGCGACCTGCAGAATCCCCCGGCACAGATTCGTGACCTCTATCTGAAGATTAAAGAAGGCTACGACATCGTCTTTGCCACACGCCGCAACCGCCCAGACTCGTTCTTCATGACCCAGGGGTCACATCTGTTCAACAGACTGATGGGCTTCCTGACGGATACCCGCCAGGATGAAACCGTGGCTGAGTTTGCCATCTTCAGCCGCAAGGTGGTAGACGCTATGGCCAAGATGGGCGACTACAGGCGTTACTACCCGTTGATGACCCAGTGGGTAGGTTTCAAGACGGCGAAGGTCGATGTCGAACATGCCGTACGCACTGATGGCAAGAAGTCTTCGTACTCTGCCCGGAAGCGCATCGAGCTGGCGGTGAGTACAGCTGTCAGTTTCTCAACCAAGTCGCTACGACTCATTGTATACTTCGGCACAGTCATCACCCTACTGGCTATTATTGCTGCCATTATGCTGGTCGTCAAGACATTGGTCATGGACACAGAGGTCAGCGGTTGGGTTACGTTATTCGTCTCGATGTGGTTTATTGCCGGAATCATGATTATGATCATGGGCATCATTGCCGTCTATATCGGCAGCATCTTCGACGAGGTGAAGCACCGACCGAGCTACTTGATAGGAGAGACGCTAAATGTTGAAGATTAAAGATTATAAATTAAAGATTAAATAATCGTGAAGAAAGTAGCGAATGGACTGAAGTGGTTCTTCTCGAACCCGACGTGTGTGTTCTTTCTGGGGTTGGCTGTGGTATTGCTGGCAACCACCCTGGAGGTGGTCAGGGGACGTAACACCAACTACTTCGACTATCAGGATTCCACACGAATGTTCTGGGAGGGACTGAGTCCCTATAACATGGAGTATGCCCAGGCACACAACATCTACTTTCTGTATTCGCCAGTCTTCAGCGTCATCTTTGCTCCCATCTTCTTCCTGCCCTGGTGGCTGGGACCATACGTATGGAACATCTGTAACTACAGCCTGTTTGCGCTGGCCATCAAGACACTGCCCGCACAATTAGACAAGTATAAGCATTGGATATTCCTGTTCCTGTTGTCAGTGGTGCTGCAGACCGTCTTCTGCTACCAGCACAACATCATCGTCGCATATATCTTTATCTTTGCTTTCTCGCTGCTGGAACGCAACAAGCCCTTCTGGGCGGTACTGCTCATCATGATCTCAGCCACAACCAAGGTATATGGCGCTGCCGAGCTGGGCATCCTGTTCTGCTATCCTAAGGTGTGGCGTAACCTGGGGTATGCCGTCCTATGCGGAGCTGTCTTATTGTTGCTACCTGCCTTGAACACGTCGTTCGATAATGTCTTCGTGCTCTATCAGGAGATGTTTGACATGATAGCCAGCCACCATAGCGACTCAGACTTTATCGGCATTCTGTTTGCCCGAGGTCTCAAGCCCTTCCTGTTGCCCAACTACCGAGAGGTGCAGATGATTGTCTTCGCCGTGCTGATTGTCGCCTTCTTTGCACGCTACAAGCGCTGGAGCAACTTCCGTTTCCGTGTACAGGCACTGGGTGTACTCTCGGGCTTTATGATTCTGTTCAGCGACTGTCCTGAGACACATACCTATATCATCTGCCTACCCTTCTATGCCATGGCCTTCTGGCTGCAACCCAGACGGACGTGGTTAGACTGGACGCTATTCTGGTCGTTAGTGGTCAACTTCTGCATCCTGCCTACCGACGTACTCTGCCCGGCATGGCTGCACGTATATATCCACGAAACCTTCTGGGTAGACGTCTATACCTATTTCTTCTGCTGGCTGCGTCTTATCTGGTGGGCCATCGGTCCAGAGGAAGGGGTCAATGGTCCGTGGTCCTACGAGCTCCGCTCGCTTGTACCTTCAGGTGCAAGAATGGTCAATGGCATCAAAGCGAGAGTGGTGCTTCTTTTCTTGGTGTTCCTGCTTCCCATGGGTCTACAGGCGCAGAGCAAGGCTCCGCTCCGTATTCTGAAAATCAAGGGTGTCACCTATAAGCTGAGGTATGTCGAAGGTGGTTCTTTCACAATGGGAGCCTTGCCTGGCGACACGTTAGCTGATGCTGATGAGGTACGCCATCAGGTCTCGGTGAATGGCTTTTACATGGGTGAGACCGAGGTGACACAGGAGTTATGGGAGGCTGTCATGGAGAAGAACCGCTCTAAGATAAAGGGAGCGAAGATGCCAGTAGAATACGTTACCTATGACATGTGCAAGGAGTTTATTTCCAGGCTAAACCATCTAACTGGCCAAACATTCCGCCTGCCTACTGAGGAAGAATGGGAATATGCCGCCCGTGGAGGCAAGAAGTCAAAGGGTTACCTCTATGCCGGCAGCAACAATATCAATGAGGTGGCCCATACCCTTGAAAACTCCCATGACAGGATACATTCGCCCGTCGCTCAGCTCAAACCCAACGAATTGGGACTATACGACATGGCTGGGAACGTATGGGAATGGTGTGCTGACTGGTACCGCAAGACGCCTGACAGCAAGCCTTCCAGCAATTTCCTGATCATACGCGGAGGTGGTTATGACTGTAACCCTCGCTACTGCCGTTCCTCCAATCGTTTCATGTACGACCAGCGTCGCCGCTTCAAGCATGTAGGGTTTAGACTGGCGATGTAACATCTTTATATGATTCTCCTGAACCAGTAGTCAAAGCGCTTAAAGCCCTCAGAGGTCATCTGCGTCTCATCAGCCGTGTCCATCCGATAGAGCGGCAAGTCGCGATACATGGCAGCAACGAGCGAGAAGGTACTGGGAGGACCTATCAGATAGTCACATTCAGAGAGCATAAACAGATCCTCCGGCGCAGATCCTTGCAGGTGATGGACATGTACCTGAGGGCACATCGCCTGATATTTCTCAGCCGTTACCCCTGCATCGTTGGTAGAGAGATAGACATGAACCTCTTTTTCTTGATGTATCTCTGCAAAACGATTGATATGAGCAGCAAACACCTCATCAGTATAATAATACCTGCCATCAGCCCATTGGGCATAGTCGCCCCGACGGATGTGGACACCCAACCTCACCCGGAGAGTGCCCTCGCATGAGGTTTCTGCCTCCGTCATCTTTGCCTTAACGGGGGCAGTGTACTGTTCGTCAAGGGTAAAAAGATCACAAATCTCCTGACGGTATTTCAGGAAGAGGTCATAGAAACGCACGTTCCAGCCACTGACCACAATATGCCGATGCCGCAACATCTTACGCTCCAGGGCAGCACGGTCGCAATCAGCATACTTGAAACTGGCAGTCGGCAACAGTCCGATAGCCGACATATACTTGGCAAAGAGATACCAGCCAAAACCCGTCAACGAGGTGTGACAGATATGGAAGTACTGGTATTTATAGCTGAAACGCATAGAAATAACCTTGCGGCCATGCTCACGCCCCCAAGCATAGACGTGGGCATACTGCAACAGGTTGTTGCACATCTGACTTTTATCTCTGGCGAACATCATAAGCCTAACACTTGTTGGTAAATACTTCTGACTTGTCCTGCTACGTCGCGACCCTCGAAGCGACGGACATATTCTCTGCTACGCCGGATGCGCTCTTCCCTACCCTCACTGCCTTTCAGCAGTTGAAGGACAGCCTGCGTCATACCTTCGGCATCGTCAGGATCCACATACAGGTTATCGGGGCCGCCAGCCTCTTCCAGGCAGGAACCAGTACACCCCACGACAGGCAATCCGCTGTGGATAGCCTCGATAATAGGAATACCAAACCCCTCGTAGCGTGAGGGATAGACAAAAACTTCGGCTTGTTGATACAGCGCCATCAGTTCTTCGTCGGTAACGCCACTCAGCAGGTGGACACGCTCGCTCTCGGGAAACTCCTTGACGTACTTTGTCTGTTTGCCTACCGCCACCAGATGAATGTCATTGGGCAGACCTGCAAGGGCACGAACAGCTAATAACAGGTTTTTTCGCCGCTCTATGGTCCCTACGCTCAGGATGAAGCGCTGGGGAAGCCCATACTTTGCCTGTACCTTTAGCAATTGCTCCTCGTTTAGCTGCTGCGTAAATCGAGGGTTGCAGCTCTGGTAGATGACGTCTATCTTATCTGCGGACACACTACCCAACTCTATCACATCCTGCTTGGTCCGTTCGCTGATAGCGATGATACGGTCGGCCTCCTGACAGGTGTAGCGGAACTTCCAGGCATAGAGCTTGGCATCCAGCCAGTGGTAATACTCAGGATGACGCAGGAAGATGAGGTCGTGAATGGTAACGACTCCTTTGATGCCAGACTGTCGGAGACCACGAGGCAACTCGCCTGTCAAACCATGATACAGTTGAACACCATCGCGCTGCATATCACGTATGATACCCTTTCCTATGCGCCACAGACTGCGCTGTATGCCTAATGTTGCTTGCGGATAGGCAAAAGTGAGTTTTGGCGAAGTACAGACCTTCGCCCGCAGTCCGGCATTGCCCTCGTCAGGTGCATAGAGCCGGAACTGCCAGCCGTCACCGCTACCAGCAACCAGGTCGTTGACCAGTGTCCGGCCGTAGTTGCCGAGTCCCGTACCGTTACGCACCAGGCGTTTAGCATCGAAGCCTATGATAATGTTTTCTCTCATGCCCTCCCGTATCACATTATTGATAACTACCATTAGTTATCTCAAAGTACTTCTTCAGTACCAATAGAGAAATCAGCTTCTCACGTTTTTTATTCAAGAACTGGGCTACATACTCATGAGCATGCTGGATAATGGCCTCAGCCTCAGCGGGATGTTCTATATAGTAGGTAAGCCGTTCCTCTAAGTCGGAGAAGTCTTCCTTCACTTCTATGTAATGGTAGTTGGGCTGCAGCGTACCCTCCATGAACCACGTTTCCTGGGTATGGCGGGGCGTGACAGCTATCGAGTTGGATGACATGACCCACTTCAGGTTCGAGGCTACATCGTTGCCTTCGAGCGACATAATGAACTTATAGTCCAGGTGCTCGCCAATGGTCAGCTTCCCTTTCTGCCACTCAGGATGCTCCTCGGAACGGTTGGTCGAGGCGGCATCCACCATGGGATGACCCATCCAGCGGTGCATAAACACGTCGCGGTTTTGCTTGCGCGGTCCCAGATCGCCCCGGAAAATGGCCACATTCCTCTTATCGCGCCAAGCCTTCTGGTCGTTGACAAACAGGAAGTGGCGGTTCTTGTCCATATTCAGGATGACGGAGTTGTCATTATTCTCAACAATGGGACGGTTCTTTACAATGGCCGGTTCGGGTGCCACGTAGGGTTTGTCACCCTCGTCTAAAATCCAGCGCAGTCGCTGCGGGAAGTAGCGTCCATACTCCATGGCGTCGAAGTAGTAGGTCTTCTGTCCCGTTACCTGCTGGTCGTGCAGGCTCACCGCCTTGGTATCCCACGCCTCACGGTCAAAGACACTATCCGCGGTAAGCTTACAGTAGTAGTTGGCTCGCTGCATCAAGTAGTCGCGGTCAGGTCGGCTCTCCACCTCGGCTAACAGTCGTTCCAACTGCATCTGCGCAAACACTTTAGGTGTATATTCACGCAGGTAGCACCTCAGGTAATACCTAAGATTACTGTTCTTGCCGCTGTGCAGCATGTAGTAGAGCTTTCTCTGGTTCATCACACAAGGGTTAGAGGATTAGCGGAAATAATAGAGCATGTGCCTGTAGGCCCGTTTGTAGAACCATTTCAGGCGCTTCAGCGGACGGGGCTTAGTAGGAATCATCGTCGGCATGGACCCGTCGGCACTGCACTGGCAGGCCAGACAAGGATGGCTCCACAGTGACACAAGACGCCCCTGTTCCATCAACATGTTATGGAAACGGTCGCTGGTGAGGCCCACCTTGTGCGTCCGCACCTCATCCATGATGACCTGCGCGGCCTCACGGTTCAGGTAGTAGCAGCCAGCATAGCGGTCGCGCACGGCCGGATAAAGTATCTGTCCCTTGACGCGCTGGCTGCGGGGCACCAACAGCAGGCTGCTCTCCTCGTAGTTGACGATGACCGGCTGACCGCGATAGCATTGCTCAAGTTCCTTCAGACTCTGGGCAAACAACGTGCGAAACGAAGGATAGAAGTAGATGTCGTCCTCGATGATGAGTGCTCCCTCCAGATGGTGGTCCAATATGTACTGTGTCGCCAGCAGGTGTTTCAAGGCGCAACTGGTTCTGGGGAACGGGCCATGCATGGTGTCCGGCATTCCGTCGTCGATGAAATAGCGGTCAATGACTTCGGGGGTAAGGTCCTCCACGTTGCCGTCCAGGATGAAATGATAGGGCAAGCCCACCGTCTCTAACTGATGCAGAACGAATGTCTTGCGCTCTTCCTGACCACGTACATGGATGACGAGTACCTGAGTTTCTGTCATGTTGTCTTGCTGTTATTGGTGACAAAAGTACAAAATAAACCTTATATTTGCAATTTTTCGGTAGAAAAAAACTGCATTCTTTGGTGGTTTGAACGCTTTTCACTACCTTTGTAGTCACATAATAATACTTTTCGGCAAGATGATTCCAAAAAAGATACATTACTGCTGGCTCAGCAACGACCCGTTTCCCAAGAAGATACGGAAATGCATGGACACTTGGCAGCAGACGCATCCCGACTACGAAATCATCCGCTGGAGCACCCAGAACTTCGACATCAATGCCGTACCATACGTCAAGGAGGCTTACGACGCCCGCAAATGGGCCTTTGCCGCCGACTACATCCGCATGTATGCACTCTACACACAGGGCGGCATCTATCTCGATTCCGACGTCATGCTGCTGAAGCGCTTCGACGATTTCCTTGACAACTCGTTCTTCTCCTGCATGGAGTATCACCCCATCCAGATTGAGAAATGCGGCACCATGCAATACATTGACGCCGACGGACACCGCACGGCCGACGTCTTCATCCAGGGCATACAGATACAGGCCGCCGTCATGGGAGCCGAGGCAGGCTGTCCTTTCGTGGGTGAAGTATTGGAGTGGTACAAGGACAAACACTTCGTGAAAGAGGACGGACAGCTGCGCACCGACGTGCTGTCGCCCTACATCTACGCCCGCGTGGCCGAACAGAAGGGCTTCGTCTATAAGGATATCGACCAACAGCTGCCCGGCCGCATACACATCTACCCGTCAGAAACCTTTGCCGGCAACAAGCACGAGGTAACGTCCGCGAGCTACGCTATCCACATGTGTGCCCACTCGTGGCACCTCACGCCGTGGGAGAAGATACGCCGATGGCTGGGCATCAGCAAGAAACACAGACAACATGGGAAATAAGAAGGAACGATATAAACTGTTGAAAAACATCGCCTACCACGTGCTATTGGCCCTCTGGTATGTGTTGTCGCTACTGCCATTGCGCGTCCTTTATGTACTGTCCGATCTGCTTTACGTGCTGACTTACCACGTCATCCGCTACCGACGCAACGTGGTTCGGGAGAACCTCAGAACGTCGTTCCCTGAGAAAAGCGAGGACGAGTTGCGAAAGACTGAGCGAGGCTTCTACCACTTTCTCTGCGACTATTTGGTAGAAAGTATTAAGCTGATGACCATCAGCAGGGAGAACTTGAAACGGCGAATGGTTTTCAAAGGTACTGAATTGTTAGAGCAATGCATCCAGGAAGGGCAGTCTTGCGCCATCTACCTAGGACACTACTGCAATTGGGAATGGGTGACATCCCTACCCCTCTGGTTCTCGTCCACGACGCAATGCGGACAGATCTACCACCCCATTGAGAATGAAGCCTTCGACCGGCTGTTCCTCCATCTTCGCCAACGCCTGAATGCGCTCTGCATCCCTATGCAGGACACCCTACGCAAGGTATTGGAGTTCCGTAGGAACGGGCAACCTGTAGTGATTGGCTATATTTCCGACCAGAAGCCTCACTGGGTGAACATCCATCACTGGGTAGACTTCCTCCATCACGACACACCCGTATTGACTGGTACGGAGCGCATCGTGCGAAAGGTGAACCATGCCGTATTCTTTCTTGACATGCAACGTGTACGACGGGGTTATTACGAAGCTGAGGTCAAGCTCATCACGCGTCAGCCCAAAGAAGTTAAAGATGAATATGGCCTCACCGACATCTACTACCAGATGCTGGAGCAGAGCATTCAACGAGCCCCGGAATTCTGGCTCTGGAGCCATAAGCGGTGGGCTCGCACCCGCGAAGAGTTCAACGAGCGCTTTCAGGTGATAGACGGTAAAGTCATTGCCAAGTCAGAGTCGTAACCCCTTAATTCCCCTTTTACCTTTCATTCAAGTCTTTGGATGCAGCCTGTAATATAGCCCTGCCCCGTTGCAGCAATAGTTGGGTATGCTGTCCGCGTTCAGCCATCAGACGGTCACTCAGCAGATCGTAATTGACAAAACTGACGCTGTCATAAAGCGAGAAGCCATCGTCATAGGTATTGATGGCAAAAGGTTGCGTATAAGTCTTGCTCATCACGTCGCGGCTGAAAGTATAAGCCTCATGATTTACACCCAGCTGACCTAATAGCGTAGCAGGCAGGTCGGTCTGGTTACACACCTGTTCGATGCGTTTGGGTGCTTTCACTGCCCCGCCTACCCACAGCATGGGTATATGGTTCTTCAAGGGGTCTGCCTCGGTCAGTCCCTTGAAAGGGAAGCCGTGGTCGGGCAACATCACCACCAGTGTATTCTGCCATAAGGCACTTTGGCGCAGTTGATGGATAAAGTCTCCAATACATTGGTCGAGATAGTAGAATGCATTCAGTATCTCATCGTCAAATTGCCGGACGGGAACATCCCATGGCTGATGACTGCTCAGCGTCGAGAAACCTATCAGGTAAGGCGTAGGGGCTGACGATGCCATGTCGTACAATGTCTTGAAGGTGATGTCGTCGCGGACACCCCAGCGTGCAGACTTCTGCTCGTCAGCGGTAAAGTCCTCCATGGAGCGGAGCGTATTGAATCCGCCTGACACCAGATAGCTGCGCATGTTGGTGAAATTGATGTCGCCGCCATATAGATAATAGGTATGATAGCCACGGGTGTCCTGCAAGGTCTTAGCGATGTTGGGCAGCGAACGTGACTTGGAAGGTATCTTCATGACGGACATGGTAGGGAATGACGGATAACCACTCCAAGTACATACCGTACCGCGATCGGTACGCCATGTGTTACTATAACAGTTGGAAAAATAGACACCTTCATGCATGAGCCTGTTCAGATGGGGCATGACATCCTTTCTGCCTCCAACCTCCGTAAACACGCTACCACAGCTCTCCAACAGAATGACGATGATGTTGGGGTGCTGGGTTGTCAAGAGCGTATCGCTGTCCACAGACTGGGTATCATAGAGTGCTCTGACGATTTGCTGACAGGCCGCATCATCCATGAAATGATAGGTTACATGGTTGGAGGCAGTCTTCTCAAACGAAGAAAAGAAGCTAAAGACAGGATTCACGGCAGCGTGATTCAGAAACTGGTTCTGAGAATAGTACACTTGTCCGATATTGGTCGTCGACTCACTCAAACCTCCACGGATGCCGATGACAATCAACGGCACCAGCAGCAGCCAGACCACGGTAGAGACGATACGCCTGCGAACCCTTGGAAGCCTGAGCGGCACATGCCAATAAGCCCATGCGAAGAGCACCGCCAGCACGATGACAGCCACCAGTCGGGCTATCATATAGCCCACAGAGACACTGGCCATGGCCTCAGTGGGTGTCTCTAAATATTGCAGGCAAGAGGCATCGAGCTTAAACTGCCAGAACTCATAGAGGCTGGTATCTGCCACAAAAGCTAACGCCAGGGCCATGGCTATCAACACATAAAAGGTCCTCAGGATATAGCGGAATACTTTTTCGTGGGGAAACCAAATGCTGACACCTATACATAAAAAGGGAACGCTGATGAGATAGAGTCCCATGCTAAGGTCAAGGCTCAGTCCGTGACGGAGGACATCGAACACGTCGCCTGCCGTGTATGCCTGTTCCTTCACATAATAAAGCATGAACGTCATCTTGGCGGCGATGAATATCAACACCGTCAGCAGATAGACCTCTATCAAATAGACCACGCGCTTGACCATATCCCTATACTTTCTGCATTTCTGTCAGACGCTTGTAATGGCCGTCGAAGGAGAGCAGTTCGTCATGTGTGCCGCGCTCTACTATCTGGCCTTCGTGCAGCACACAAATCTCGTCAGCATTCTTAATGGTAGAGAGTCGGTGAGCAATGGCCACCGTGGTGCGCGTCTTCATCAGACGCTCCAAGGCATCCTGCACCAGTCGCTCACTCTCAGTATCCAATGCCGACGTAGCCTCGTCGAGGATGAGGATAGGCGGATTCTTCAGAATGGCACGCGCTATAGAGATACGCTGACGCTGACCACCGGACAGACGACCGCCACGGTCACCGATGTTGGTATCAAACTGCTGTTCGCTCTGCATAATAAACTCGTAAGCGTTGGCTATCTTGGCAGCCTCAGCAATCTGCTCGTCAGTGGCACTGTCAACGCCGAACGAGATATTGTTGCGGAAGGAGTCGTTGAAGAGGATTGCCTCCTGGTTGACGTTACCGATGAGCTGACGCAGGTCATAGATGCCTAAGTCCTTGACATTGATACCATCAATGAGGACCTCGCCTTCCTGCACGTCATAGTAACGGGGAATCAGGTCAACCATGGTCGACTTGCCTGAGCCAGACTGGCCCACGATGGCGATGGTCTTGCCTTTGGGAATAATCAGGTTAATATCGCGCAGTATCCACTGCTCGCCATAGCGGAACGACACATGGCGGAACTCTATCTGATGCTCGAAGCTGGCGATATGCTGTGGCTGAGCGACCTCCTTGATGGTGTTCTCTGCCAACAGTATCTTGTCGATACGCTCCATCGAAGCCAGTCCCTTAGGAATATTATAGCCAACCTTCGACACCTCTTTTAATGGATTGATGATGCTGTAAAGGATGACCATATAATAGATAAAGGTAGGACCTGACAATGCCTGGTCATGGAGTACCAATACGCCACCGAACCACAGTACGATGACAATCATGCAGGTGCCTAAGAATTCAGAAAGCGGATGGGCAGCCTGCTGACGGATATTCACCCACATGATGTCGTTACGATAGGTAGAGTTGATATGGTTGAATTTCCAGCGCATCTTGTCCTCGGCACAGAAAGCCTTGATGATACGCAGGCCACCCAGCGTCTCATCGACAACACTCATCGTATCGCTCCACAAGGCCTGGGCTTTGATGCTCTGGGCTTTCAGCTTACGTCCTACCCAGCCCATAAACCAGCCTATGAGGGGAATGATGACCACAGAGAATAGTGTCAGCTGCCATGAGATGATAATCAGCGTTGTAAAATAGGAGATGATGAGGATGGGGTTCTTGAACATCAGGTCAAGCGACGACATGATACTGTTTTCCACCTCCTGCACGTCTCCTGTCATGCGGGCTATGATGTCGCCCTTGCGCTCTTCGGTGAAAAAGCCTAATGGCAGGCGTACAATCTTGTTGTATAACTGATTGCGCATGTCGCGCACCACACCAGTCCTGATAGGAACGACACTGGCCGACGACAAGAAGTAGGCGATGGTCTTCAGAAGCGTAGTGACAATCAGGAAGATGCCAATGAAGAGCAATGTCGTCGTAGAGCCCATATCAGCGATGAAATGGTTGATATAGTAATAGATGTTGTTGACAGCCACATCCTTCAGACTGCCGTCGCTCCAGCTCATCAGTTCGGTAGCCGTCACGGCATCACCAGTCTTGAAAAGAATCTGCAGGATAGGTATCAGGGCAGCAAAGGAAAAAATGTTGAGCAGTGCCGACAGGATGTTAAACACTATCGACAACACGACATATTTCTTGTAAGGCATGACAAAGCGCCTCAGGACTTGCATAAAATCTTTCATGTCAAATTTCTGTTATCTGTTTTCAATAGTCAATCTATTGCTATTCATGCGTTGCATGTATTGTTGTATGATGGACTTCATGTGCTGCGTCATCTGCTCCAGCGTGTCGCGGGGCATCGTCGCCAGCACGTTGTGTGTCAGCAACGAATCGGTACGGTAGCGGTAGGCGGCTGTCACCTGCTGACCGTCAAACTCCAGGGCATAGTCGCCCTTGACATACTCATAGCCGTTGCTGCTGGCTACCCAGTGCAGGGCATAGGAGTCTTCGGCGGGCTGCTGCAGCATGTCTTTCCCGAATGCCAGATAGGGATGGTCGTAGTGCAGGTATGTCAGCACCGTGGGCATGATGTCAGCCTGTTCCACGACACGCTGGCAGTCGTAGCCGTGCAGCGTGCTGTCACCTGGTGCATACAGAATGATGGGGACGCAGTAGCTGCCTAACGTCGTGGTGTAGAACGGGTCTACAGGACCGCTGGTATGGTCGGCGGTGATGACGAAGAGCGTGTTTTTAAACCACGGCTGGTGGCGTGCGGTGTTGAAGAAGTGGCGCAGGGCATTGTCGGAGTATGCCACACACTCCTGTACGGGGGCCTTGCCCTTCGGGAATACGCCCTTATAGCGCTCCGGCACCTTACACGGCGTATGCGACGAGGCTGTGAAGATGGCGGTCATAAAAGGCTGTTTCATAGCACTCATGGTCAGCGCACTGTATTGCAGGAACTCCTCGTCCCAGATGGCCCATGTGCCGTCGAAGTCGTCGTCGCCATGGAACCGTTTGTCTTCATTATATTCCGTACGACCATAATAGCTGCTAAAGCCTGTGGCCCTGGCAAAGGCCTGGAAACCCATGCTGCCGTTCTGTGCCCCGTGGAAGAATGCCGTCGTGTAGCCTTTGTACTCTCCTAACTCGCGGGCCAGTCCCGACATGCGGTTCAGTGATGCCGGCGTCAGGAAGAGCGGCTCCACGTAGTTGGGCAGTGCCGAGAGGACGGAGGGCATACCTTCGATGCTGCGACGGCCATTGGCGTAGGAGTACTGCCACGTCATGGCGCCATGAACTATGAGTGAATCAAGGAAGGGCGTGAACCCCTTGTAGGTGCCGTGACGCAGTGTCTTGTTGTAGAACCCAAAGTGCTGCTTGCCAAAACTTTCCATGATGAGCACCACCACGTTCTTGGGGCGGAACGCCACCGTGTCAGCAGGGGTGTGTATGGGGGTATAGAGGGCTTCGGCCTCCGCGTCGGTCATGTAGTTAGGAACCACCAGAGGTTTCTTGCTAAGCGTGCGGTAGATGGAAAAAGGCGTGTTAAGTACGATGCCCGTCTCGGCAGGTCGCTTGACATACTGGTTGGCATTGCTGATGGTGATGGGGCGTACAGCTTGTGTGAAACCGCCACGCATGCCACCGATGCACAATGGTACGGTAATGGCTAATGCCACTACCATCGTGACATAATACTTCAATGTAGGGCACTGCCTGCCAACAATCGTGCGGGGCAGAAACGCCCGCCACAGCAGCCATGACAGTAGTGCTGCCAACAGCACCAAGTACCAGTTGGCCAGAAACTGCTCACCCATTATCTTGGTCATGTTTCCCGCCCCTTCGTTGCTGAATTCGGCAAAGACGTCGGCTGTGGTGCGCTTGCCCGTAAAGGGGAAATAGACGCAGTCCATCAGGTTGGCACAGATGGCAACGGTGTTACACAGCCAGTATATCCACCGCACGACGCGGTAGTAGCCGTTGCACTCCTTCCAGTGCAGGGGCAGCAGCATCAACAGGATAACGACAACATTGGTATAGAGGATGGCCGAGGTGTCGAAGATGATGCCCGCCTGAAAGAGGCTGAGCAAGTGCCCCGCCGTCATGTTGCCGGTATACAGTCCCCAGTTGGTCATGACGAAGACCACGCGGCACACCATGAACAGCAAGAACACGACGAGCATGTCGCTCAGCAGAGCCGCTACCGGATTCTGTATCCTTGCTATCTTCATGTTGTTGGCGTTAAGGGACTTGCAGCTAAGGGGCGTTTACAGGGCCTCCAGCATGCGTTTGATGACCACGGAACACGATATTTCGCGATTGGCAGCCTCGGGGATGACAATGCTGTTGGGACTCTCGATGACGTCGTCCGTCACGATGAGGTTGCGTCGCACGGGCAGACAGTGCATGAACTTACCATTGTTGGTCCATGACATGTGTTCCGTGTCTACCGTCCACGACATGTCCTTCGAAGTGATTTTGCCATAGTCGGCAAGATTCGTCACACCCGGGTTCGACCAGTTCTTGGCATAGATGAAGTCGGCGCCCTCAAAGGCTTTGCGCTGGTCGTACTCCACGCGGGCATTGCCCACAAACTTCGGGTCGAGCTCATAGCCCTCAGGGTGCGTGATGACAAAGTCGACGTCAGCGGCATTCATCCACTGGGCAAACGAGTTAGGTACGGCCTGCGGCAATGCGCGGCAGTGTGGTGCCCACGTCAGCACGACCTTGGGACGTTTAAGGGAAAAGTGATTAGTGAAAAGTGAATAATTTGCTTCCGCGCTTCCCTGCCCGGTAGGAAATTTTTCACTATTCATTTTTCCTTTTTCACTTTCCATCCACGATTCGTGGATGGTAATCAGGTCGGCGAAAGCCTGCAGGGGGTGTACGGTGGCAGTCTCCATAGCGAAGACGGGACGGCCGCTGTATTTAATAAACTGCTGCAGCACAGTCTCGGCATAGTCGTAGTCGCGGTCAGTCAGTCCGGCAAAGCTGCGCACACCGATAAGGTCGCAGTAGCACCCCATGACGGGGATGGCCTCAAGCAGGTGCTCGCTCTTGTCGCCGTCCATGATGACGCCGCGCTCTGTCTCCAACTTCCAGGCACCGGCATTGACGTCGAGCACGATGACGTTCATGCCGAGGTTCATGGCGGCCTTCTGTGTCGAGAGGCGCGTACGCAGACTGTTATTGAAGAAGATCATCATCAGGGTCTTGTTCTTGCCCAGATGCTGATACTTGTAACGGTCGTTCTTAATCTCAAATGCTTCGGCCATCGCCTTGTCCAGCGGGCCGATATCTTGTACGTTGATAAATGATTTCATTGTTTTTTGGCGTTATTACGTTATGTCGTTATACCGTTATTCCGGTGTTAAGCTCGAATCTGACCTTCGCCCTCTATCAGCCACTTGTAGGTCGTGATTTCCTCCAAGGCCATGGGTCCGCGAGGACCGAGTTTCTGGGTGCTGATGCCGATTTCAGCGCCAAGGCCGAACTGAGCACCGTCGGTGAAGGATGTCGGCGCATTCCAGTAGACGCAGGCAGCATCGACATGTGCCTGGAAGCGTCGTGCCGTGTCAGCATTCTGCGTGATGATGGCTTCGCTGTGGCCGGAACCGTGGCGGTCGATGTGCGCCAGGGCCTCGTCAAGACTGGCGACGGTCTTTATGGCCATCTTATAGTCCATGAACTCCGTACCGAAACTGTCGGCAGTGGCCGGTTCCAGCAGGATGTCGGGATAGTTGCCTTTGAGCAGCTGGTAAGAGACGGCATCAGCATAGAGCACCACCTTCTGATCGAGCAGGGGCTTCACCAACTCGAAGAGGTCAGCCAGTCGCTCCTGGTGGATGATGAGGCAGTCCAGGGCGTTGCACACGCTGACGCGACGCGTCTTGGCGTTACACACAATCTTCTTGCCCATCTCCAAGTCGCCCTCCACGTCGAAGTAGGTGTTGACAACGCCGGCACCGGTCTCAATGACAGGAATGCGGGCAGTGTCGCGCACGAAGTCGATGAGGCGGCGTCCGCCACGCGGTATGCAGAGGTCGATGTAGCCCACGGCATTCAGCATCTCGCCTGTGGCCTCATGGGTGGCAGGCAACAGGGTGACGACGTCGGGGTCGACGCCATAGCGCTTCAATACCTCATGGATGAGTTCGACGCTGGCCTGGTTCGACAGGTCGGCATCGCTGCCGCCTTTCAGTACGCAGGCGTTGCCGCTCTTGAAGCATAGTGCAAAGACGTCGTAGGTTACATTGGGACGGGCCTCATAGATCATGCCGATGACGCCGAAGGGTACGCTGACGCGACACAGGCGCAGACCGTTAGGCAGCGTCTTCTGCTTAGTGATGTGTCCCAGTGGTGAGGGCAGTGTTGCCACATTGCGCATGTCGGCAGCAATGTCGTCGAGACGCTTCTCCGTCAGTTGCAGACGGTCGTAGAGCGGATTCTTGGGGTCCATCTTGGCCAAGTCCTTCTCGTTGGCGACGAGAATGCGCTCCTTAAAGTCGATGATGGTGTCAGCCACGGCATTCAGGATGTCGTTGCGCTGCTCGTCGCTGAGCAGGGCGAGGCTTTTACTGGCACGCTTTACTTTCTCAAAGGTTTCTGTCAGTTCCATATTCTTTGCCTTTCACTTATTGCTTTCTACAGGAATAAATTCTGTATGGGGCGTGTTCTCTTTGTTCTGGATGAGGTCGAGAAGGATGTTCTCGCGTTCACCGTTGGCAATGATGACACGGATGCCGGCCTGCTGGACGCGGATGGCCGTGGTGTACTTCGAGTGCATGCCACCACGCCCAAAGGCACTCTTCTCCTCTTTGATATATTGTGAGAGATTCGTG
>JAEEGJ010004417.1_pt1 | contig 47624 bp, 37 predicted proteins | sample 8958761 | NCBI WGS metagenome assembly JAEEGJ01 (sample SAMN16246546, study PRJNA631951) | gut metagenome | biome: gut microbiome; feature: rumen; material: RS-attached | host: Bos | place: Iran: Karaj | collected 2018-10
CCTCTACAGTCTTGATATTGAACCGTTTATAGTCCTTTTTACTGGGCTTCATTGCCTTGAAAACCACACACGATGCCACCGCATCCGTACCAGATATGTTTGAGTTGTCGAAGCACTCGATATGATAGGGCAGTTTAGGCAGATGAAGCTTGTCCTGCAATTCCTTCATCAGACGCGTCTGCTTCTGTTCAGGATTGAGTTTTTCAGCCTGTTTCAGACGGTCGAACTTGTATTGTTTTCCGTTCTGGATAGAGAGATCGAGCAGGGTCTTTTTATCCCCTCGCTGAGGGATGGTGAAGGTCACGTTTTCCAGTTCGATATTCACCTCTTCAGGCACGATTATCTCCTTCGAATCACTCTTGAATCGCTGCCTCAGTTCGATGATTCCTAATTGCAAAAGTTCCTCGTCTGTTTCGTTCAGTTTCTTCTTGTATTCGATGGTAAAACTCTGGTTGATGCTACCGTTCGAGACGTGGATATAATTGATGAATGCCAGCTTATCGTCGCTTGTAATTGAGAAGACATCTACGTTGTTAATCGTATGGCTGACCACCTCACTCTTGCTGACAAATCCCTCGAGAGCCATATATTTCCGTTTGACCTCTTCTGCCTCCTCAAAACGGAGTTCTTCCGACAGTTTCAGCATCTCTTCTTTGAGGTCTCGCAGCACTTGTCGGGTGTTGCCTTTCAGGATTTCTCGCGCCTGAAGGATGTTCTTCTGATAGTCTTCATAACTCTGCTTGCCTACACACGGACCCATACATTTCTTGATATGATAATCCAGGCAGACCTTGTATTTTCCTGCCTCGATGCCTTCCCTTGTGATCGGCTGACGGCAGGTACGAGGATGATACAATTCCTTAATCAGATCAAGCACAGCATACATTGCTCCCACATGAGAGTAGGGACCGAAATAAGTACCCCATTTTTTATTGATGGTACGTGTTTTGAAGATTCGCGGGAAGAATTCATTTGTGACGCAGATAGAAGGGTAGGTTTTGCCGTCTTTCAACAGCACATTATACCGGGGGTTGTATTTCTTGATGAGCGAGTTTTCAAGTAGCAGTGCATCCTCTTCGGTATTCACTACCGTGTAACTGATATCGTGGATCTTGCTGACGAGTACTTTTGTCTTGAAGCGATCAACCTCCGTGTGGAAGTAAGACGAGACTCTCGCTTTGAGATTCTTCGCCTTACCCACATAGATGATTATATGGTTTTCGTCATAGTACTGATAGCTGCCTGGCTTTTCAGGAAGTCTGCTAACAATACCTTTTAAGTACTCCAACCGCTTCTCGTTTTCTTCCTTCGTCATTTTCGGAATGATGTTTGTCAAACACGTCAATCCCCTTTGTTTACTACTGTTCCGTGAAGTTGTGTTTCACGTGGAACATACTTATATTGTTATAAGTGTAGTCAAGTCGATGCCCTTAAATTCGTCGCGACCATGAAGTCCTTCGTCTGTTATTTCAATGATGAAGTTTACGTAGACCTTCTTTGGGTGGAAATGTTGAACGAGCTTGTATGCCGCCATTGCTGTACCGCCTGTTGCTAATAGGTCGTCATGAATCAGCACAACGTCATTTTCTTCGATGGAGTCGATGTGCATCTCGATGGTATCGACACCATATTCCTTTGAGAATGACTCTTTAATAACCGTTGCGGGAAGTTTGCCAGGTTTACGAGCAAGCACCACACCACAACCAAGTCTTCCGGCAAGTGCTGAAGCCATCACAAAACCACGACTCTCGATACCAACGATTTTTGTGATACCTTTGTCTTTGTAAAGTGCCTCCAACTCGTCGAGCATAATTTTAATACACTCTGCATTCTTGTAGAGGGTAGTCACGTCTCTGAAGTTAATACCCTTCTTTGGGAAATCTGGTATGCAACGCAGATTGTCAATCAGTACTTTGTTATTCATAATCAGTGAGTTATAATTGTTAAACATTCGATTTGTTTCACGTGGAACAATGGACGGGTCTTGCTCTATCTACCTTCCCATCAGCACCAGCATCACGTTGATATCGCTGGGCGAGACGCCTGGAATACGACTTGCCTGTGCCAAAGTCTCCGGCTGTATCTTCATCAGTTTCTGACGACACTCGGTAGAGAGACCTTGCAACTCTTCGTAGTTGAAATGCCCTTTGATTTTGATATTCTCTAAACGGTGCATTTTCTCGGCTACAACTCTTTCACGTTCGATGTATCCTTTATATTTCATCCGTATCTCTGCTGCCTCTGCAATTTCCTCCTTGCGATTATTCGGGCGATTCAGCACCTCTTTTAATTGGGGGATGATTTCAGAAAGGTTGGAGAGATTGAGCTGCGGACGGTTGACCAAATCCACCAGCTTGCAACCAAACTGGAGTGGGGTAGTGCCGAGGGCTTCGAGTGCAGAATTGATCAACTTCGGTTTTATCGCGAACTCCTGACAGAAAGTCTCGATTTCTTCGATGGCTTGTTTTTTCTCCATCCACCAATCGTAACGGTCTCTTTTGGCCAATCCTAATTCGTAGGCTTTTTCTGTCAAGCGGGCATCGGCATCATCCTGTCTCAGAAGTATCCTATATTCAGCCCGCGAGGTGAACATACGATAGGGCTCATCCACACCTTTCGTCACCAGATCATCGATCAATACACCAATATATGCCTCATCGCGATGCAGTACAAATTCCGTCGTGTCTGTTACTGTGCCACAGCAACCAGCCGCCCCAGCCTTCAGCGCCGCATTGATTCCTGCGATTGTTCCTTGTCCGCCTGCCTCTTCATAGCCCGTTGTGCCATTTACCTGACCAGCCATAAAGAGGTTTTCAATTATCTTCGATTCCAACGAATGGTTCAATTGTGTGGGATCGAAGAAATCGTACTCTATGGCATAACCCGGACGATATACCTTAATGTCTCTGAAAGCAGGCATTTTTTTCAATGCTTCTATCTGGACTTCCATCGGCAGTGATGAGGAGAAGCCGTTTAGGTACATCTCGTTGGTATCTTCACCTTCCGGTTCTAAGAACAGAGGATGCTTGTCTCTTTCTGGGAAGGTGATAAGTTTCGTTTCTATCGAAGGACAATAACGAGGACCAATGGATTGTATCTGTCCGTTGTAGAGTGGTGAGTCTGCCAATCCGCTGCGAAGGATCTCATGAACTTCTTCATTGGTATTCACCGTCCAACAAGGCAGTTGCTTCAAGGCTCCGTCTTTATCCATATAACTGAATTGATAGGGCCTGTTTTCACCAGGTTGAATCTCTAAGTCCTCGAAATGAACGGAACGCTTATCGATTCGTACGGGGGTTCCTGTTTTCATTCGGGCTGAAACAACCCCATGACGGGTGATGCTTTCTGTGAAATGTGGTACTGCGGGCTCTGCGATACGTCCTCCGGAAATCATCTTTCGTCCGATATGCATCAGACCATTCAGGAAAGTACCTGCTGTTACAACCACGCAGTTCGCATAAATTTCCGCGCCCCAGATGGTCTTTACGCCGATAGCACGGACGCTAGCCTCGCTGGAAAAAGGCTCTACCAGCAGCTCATCAGCCTGATCCTGCCAGATATCCAGATTCTCTGTTTCATCGAGATGCCTGCGCCACTCCCAGATGAATTTCCCTCTGTCGCACTGGGCCCTCGGACTCCAGACGGCAGGCCCCTTGCCAACGTTCAGCATGCGGAACTGTATCGAGGTGGCATCCGTCACCAATCCCATCTGACCTCCAAGTGCATCGATCTCACGCACAATCTGACCTTTGGCAATGCCTCCGATAGCCGGATTGCAAGACATCTGTGCAATCTTGTTCATATCCATTGTTATCAGACAGGTCTTCGCACCCATATTGGCACTGGCACAAGCGGCCTCGCAACCAGCGTGACCACCTCCGATAACAAGCACATCATAGTTAAAATGCATATCCTTCAATCAATTTCTGAGCGCAAAGATACAAAAATATTTTGTATAATAAGCGAATTTTTTCACGAAAACGTTTGCGTTTCTCATAATTTTATACTATCTTTGTACCCTAAATGTGCACGCATGTACCTAAAAGTAAGTATTTAACATTCAATAATTAATTCAAAATCAACAACTTATGTGGTTAATCAATTCATCAATTGGTAGAAAAGTTGTAATGTCTGTTACGGGCATTGCGCTCATTCTGTTCCTGACCTTTCATGGTTGCATGAACGTGGTAGCGCTTTTCTCGGGAGAGGGTTACAACATGATTTGCGAATTCCTGGGTGCCAACTGGTATGCTGTTGTAGCAACACTGGGTCTGGCTGCCTTGGCAGTGATTCACATCGTCTTCGCATTCATCCTGACTGCGCAGAACCGTACGGCCCGTGGCGACAACCGTTATGAGATTTCGACAACGGTGAATGCCGGTAAGGTGGAGTGGGCTTCGAAGAACATGCTCGTTCTCGGACTCATCATTCTGCTTGGCTTATTGCTGCACCTCTGGAACTTCTGGTACAACATGATGTTCGCAGAACTCATCGGCGCGATGCCCGCCATCAGTCCTACTGACGGTTTCGGATGGATCAAGGAGACATTCTCTAATCCTGTGTTCAGCGTGCTTTACATCATTTGGCTCGTAGCCATTTGGTTCCATCTGACTCACGGTTTCTGGTCAGCTATGCAGACCCTCGGTTGGAACGGTAAGACCTGGTTCTGCCGCTGGAAGGTCATCGGCTTCATTTACGTGACTCTGCTGATGCTCTGCTTCCTCGTAGTGGTTCTGGCTTTCTGGTTCGGTTGCGCACCTTCACTTTGTGATGGTAGCTGCTGTGGTTTCTGCTGCTAATTATCAACGTTTAAAATTCTAGAAGATTATGGCAAAAGTAATTGATTCTAAGATTCCCGCAGGTCCAGTGCCTGAGAAATGGAAGGAATATAAGGCTCACCAGCGCTTGGTTAACCCCAAGAATAAGCTGAAGCTGGATGTGATCGTGGTTGGTACTGGCTTGGCTGGTGCTTCTGCAGCTGCTTCACTCGGTGAGATGGGCTTCAATGTGATTAACCTGTGTATTCAGGATTCTCCTCGTCGCGCTCACTCTATCGCCGCTCAGGGTGGTATCAACGCCGCCAAGTGCTATCAGAACGATGGTGACTCTGTCTATCGTCTGTTCTACGATACCGTGAAGGGTGGTGACTATCGTGCTCGCGAGGCCAATGTTTATCGTCTGGCTGAGGTGTCTAACAATATCATCGACCAGTGCGTGGCTCAGGGTGTTCCCTTCGCTCGTGAGTATGGCGGCATGCTGGCTAACCGTTCGTTCGGTGGTGCTCAGGTAAGCCGTACGTTCTATGCAAAGGGTCAGACGGGTCAGCAGCTGTTGCTCGGTGCCTATAGCTCATTGAGTTGTCAGGTTAAGGCCGGTAAGGTAAAGCTCTATACCCGTTACGAGATGGAGGATGTGGTCATCGTCGATGGTCGTGCTCGTGGTATCATCGCCAAGAACCTGGTGACTGGTGAGTTGGAGCGTTTCAGCGCCAATGCTGTTGTCATCGCCACTGGCGGTTACGGAAATACCTACTTCCTCTCCACCAACGCCATGGGTTGCAACTGTACCGCTGCCGTTCAGTGCTATCGTAAGGGAGCCTACTTTGCAAATCCCTCTTACGTTCAGATTCACCCCACCTGTATCCCCGTTCATGGTGACAAGCAGTCCAAGCTGACGCTGATGTCTGAGTCGTTGCGTAACGACGGACGTATCTGGGTTCCGAAGAACATTGAGGACGCCAAGGCTCTGCAGGCTGGTACCAAGCAGGGTTGGGAGATTCCTGAGGTGGATCGCGACTACTATCTGGAGCGCCGTTATCCTGCCTTCGGTAACCTCGTACCTCGTGACGTGGCTTCTCGTGCCGCTAAGGAGCGTTGCGACAAGGGCTTCGGTGTCAACAACACTGGTCTGGCCGTGTTCCTCGACTTCTCGGAGTCTATCAACCGTTTGGGTCTTGATGTCATCATGCAGCGTTATGGCAACCTCTTCGAGATGTACGAGGAGATTACCGACGTGTTCCCTGGCGATGTTGCTAACGAAATCAATGGCGTGAAGTACTACAAGCCGATGATGATCTATCCCGCCATCCACTACACCATGGGCGGTATCTGGGTTGACTACGAGCTGCAGACCTCTATCCCCGGTCTGTTCGCTATCGGTGAGTGTAACTTCTCTGACCACGGTGCTAACCGTCTGGGTGCTTCTGCGCTGATGCAGGGTCTGGCCGATGGTTACTTCGTTCTGCCTTACACCATCCAGAACTATCTGGCCGATCAGGCTGTATGGCCCAAGGTTTCTACCGATCTGCCTGAGTTCGCTGAGGCTGAGAAGAAGGTGGATGCCGAACTCGATCGTCTGCTCAACATCAAGGGTAAGCGCTCGGTCGACTCTATCCACAAGGAACTCGGCCACATTATGTGGGAGTACGTTGGTATGGGTCGCACCGCTGAGGGCTTGAAGACTGGTCTGAAGAAGATGCACGAGCTGGAGCAGGAGTTCGACAAGAACCTCTTCGTTCCTGGCACAAAGGAAGGCCTGAACATCGAGCTCGACAAGGCTATCCATCTGCGTGACTTCTTTACGATGGGTCAGCTCGTAGCATTCGACGCTCTCTCTCGTAACGAGTCTTGCGGTGGTCACTTCCGCGAGGAGTATCAGACCGAGGAAGGCGAGGCTAAGCGCGACGACGAGAACTACTTCTACGTAGGCTGCTGGGAGTACAAAGGCAAGGGCAACGAGCCCGAGCTCATCAAGGAGCCGCTGGAGTACGAGGCAATCAAGGTTCAAACCAGAAATTATAAGAATTAACAAATGACGCTGAAAGAGTTATTCTCAGGCTGGAAAGATCCAAAGCAATTGTTGAAAAGTTGTGCTATTGCTTCTGTGTGTTTCATAGTAATTGGAATTTCAGATATTATTAGTTATGGTAGTATTATTCCTTTGCGATCATTAATTTTTATAATATTTGGATTGTATCAGTTACTGTGTCTGATTATAGCTTATCGCATCATTAATAAAAATAAGTAAATTATGGCTAAAAACATAAGTTTCACTATTAAGTTCTGGCGCCAGAACGGCCCCAAGGACCAGGGACATTTCGATACGCACGAGATGCACGATATTCCCGATGATACCTCGTTCCTCGAAATGCTTGACATCCTGAACGAGGAACTCATCAACGAAGGCAAGGAGCCCTTCGTATTCGATCACGACTGCCGCGAGGGTATCTGCGGTATGTGCTCGCTCTACATCAACGGTACGCCTCACGGACTCACCGAGCGTGGTGCTACAACCTGTCAGCTCTACATGCGTCGCTTCAATGATGGCGACGTCATCACCGTAGAGCCTTGGCGCTCAGCAGCCTTCCCCGTGATTAAGGACTGTATGGTTGACCGCGGTGCCTTCGATAAGATCATCCAGGCTGGTGGTTACACCACCATCCGCACAGGTCAGGCTCAGGATGCCAACGCTATCCTGATTCCGAAGGAGGATGCCGACGAGGCTATGGACTGCGCATCTTGCATCGGCTGTGGCGCTTGCGTCGCTGCTTGTAAGAACGGTTCAGCTATGCTGTTCGTGTCGTCTAAGGTTTCTCAGCTCGCCCTGCTTCCCCAGGGTCGCGTAGAGGCTGCCCGTCGTGTGAAGAACATGATCGCCAAGATGGACGAGCTCGGCTTCGGTAACTGCACCAACACTCGCGCCTGCGAGGCCGTCTGTCCGAAGAACGAGACTATCGCCAACATCGCTCGCCTCAACCGCGAGATGATTAAGGCTAAGCTCGCAGACTAATCGCTCGTACATTATTCTATTATAAGAGCACTGCAGATACTCCTGCGGTGCTCTTTTTGTTGTTGAGACATGAATATTTGACCCCACGACTTTCAAAATTTACAAAAATGTTCCGAAATTTACAAAATGTGCTCTGAAAAGCACTCAGGGCTTGGAAGTTTGGATATTTTTGCTTAATTTTGCAACCAAATTCATATAGATATGAGAAAGAGAATCGCCTTAACCATCCCGTTACTTTTACTGGTAACTTCATACTGCCACGCCCAGGTATTGACGTTGGCTCAGGCCGACGCTATCATTTTGGCACTGTTAATCGTTGTTTTCATACTTCTTGTGTTGGTTGGCTTTGGCCTGTATTATAATAGGGTTGTCAGTCGGCGAAACGAGCAGCTTCTCCGAATACTCAATGCGTTGGATGACTATCGGGCCATTGTGGCCGAAGGGGCATTGTCGTTTGATGAGCAGGAAGAGGTAATAAAGAAGAACCAGCGGCCGAAGTCGAAGGCTGCCAAAACTGTACAGACGGACGGTAGTCAGGCTTTCTACGTGAAGATGGACGCCCGCGTGAACAAGGAGAAACCCTTTACGGATCCAGATTTCGACCAGCAGGCATTGGCTGATTTTATGGGTGTCGATGTGGAGACGTTCTGCCAGTTGGTTCCACGCTATAAGGATCCTGAACGAACACTTGATTATATCGACTCTTTACGTGCAGAATATGCCGCAAAGATACTTATGGAGCATTCGGACTGCTCAATGGACGAAATGGTTAGCAAGTGTGGGTTCAGTAATTCAGCAGCATTCAACAGCGCCTTCAAATTCGCTTTCGGTATCACGCCGACGGAATACCTGCACAGCATGAGCAAGATGTTTAAGAAGTAAGATTCTCTATTTATTGGGGAGAGGCGCTTATTGCGCATCAAAAGGCACTTAACGATGAGCAAGAGGCTCTTATTCTACAAGTTGTGTGTCTTATTCACTACGTAGGCGACGTACTCCAGTACGCCGGCAATGAGGAACACGTATATGAGAATGTCGATCCGCAAGGTACATACCAAGAAGGATGAGCACGGTGCCGAGAATGAACCACGGGGTGATCTCTTCGGCAAGGAGGAGCCAGGCGAAGACGATGGTGGTGACGGGGTTTAGGTAAACATAGTTCGTGACGACAACGGCGCCTAACTGCTTCAGTGCCCAGTTCCACGCCAGGAAACACAGCATGGAAGCTACGCATCCAAGGAACAGCAGGTTCCACGCCAAATGGGGCTTGCTGAACAGCAGATGGATATTCATCTCGGGATGTACTATTAAATATGGTATCATCGACAGCAGACCGTAGAAGAATACTTTGCGGGTGACAAATACCGTATCGTAGCGTTTGTTGGCGGGTATCATGAGCAGGCTGTAGAACGCCCAGCAAAGGCAGGCGGCGAAGGCTAATGTATCACCCAGTGGCGAGAGGCGCAATACGAAATGCCCATTCATGACAACCACAATGACTCCTGCCGCCGCCATCAGCGTGCCAAAGGTTTGCAAGCGACTTAGCCGCTCAGATTTGTAGAAGAACCCGATGAAAGCCGAGGCGAAAAGCGGACAGAGGCTGACAATAATGCTGGTGTTGGTGGTCGTGGTGTAGTTCATGGAAGAGTTCTCCGTCAGGAAATAGAGCGAGCCTCCTGTCACGCCCAATGCCACCATCAGCAGTTCGTCGCGCCAGCTATCTGCTAACCAGCGGATTCCCCTCGCGAGACAATAGCTCAACAGCAAAATGTAGGCGATGATGAAGCGCAGGATGAATATCTGAGCTGCCGTCAGTCCGCCCAGCAGCAGCAACTTGGTAAAAACAAACGTTGTCCCCCAGATGGCTACCACCAGAAACGCAACAACATGAGGCAGGAATCGTTTCATCTTTTTTTATGTAGACGGTTGATGATGATGGCAAGCGCGCCGTCGCCAGTGACGTTGCAGGCGGTGCCGAAGGAGTCCATTGCAATGTAGAGGGCAATCATCAGCGCCTGAGCCTCTGGATCGAAGCCGAGAATGCCGGCCATCGGCCCCAATGCCGCCATCACTGCTCCGCCAGGCACACCAGGGGCTGCTACCATACAAATGGCCAGAAGCACGATGAAATGGAGGAAGAGTGGCAGGTTGTGTGGCAGTCCGCCGATGAGACAGACGGTGAGTGCGCAGCAGGTGATCTTCATCATCGAGCCCGAGAGATGGATGGTGGCGCAGAGGGGAATGCAGAAACTGGCGATTTCATCGCTCACGCCGTTCTTTTTGGTCTGCTTTAACGTGACAGGAATTGTGGCAGCACTCGACGAGGTGCCCAAGGCTGTCATATAGGCTGGCAGCATATTCAGTAGCAATCGCAGCGGATTCTTGCGGGCCAGTCCGCCGGCAATGAAGAACTCATAGATGAGGATGACGATGTGCAGCACGAAGATAATGCAGATGATTTTGCCAAACACTACAATGATATGATATGCCTCGCCTACATAGGTCATACTGAGGAAGATGCCGAAGATATAAAGCGGCAGTAGCGGGATAATGGCCTTCGCGATGGTCTTTTCGATGATGGTGCGGAACTCAGAAGAGCCTTTCTTCAGTGTCGGCGAGTCGGTATAGGCGATGCCGATACCGATCACGAACGAACTCACCAGCGCAGCCATGACGTCAAGTATGGGTGGTATCTCCAAAAGGAAATAGGACTGTAGCTTCGGAACATTTTCTACCGTTATCGAAGGTTCTGCATCTATCAGCGCAGGGAAGATGGCTGTGCCAGTAAAGAAAGCCAAGAGTCCCGCAAGAATGGTGTCTGCATAGGCCAGTCCTACTGTCAGCAACAGCAATTTGCCCGCTGACCGTCCGATGTCGGCAATGGCCGGAGTCACCAGTCCGATGATGATAAGTGGAATGAGAAAGCCCAAGAACTGGCTGAACACATTGTTGAATGTCACAAACACGCGCACCACACCTTCCGGCAGCACGTTTCCCATCAATACGCCCAGCACGATGGCGATGATGATGCGCGGCAACAATCCTAATTTCTTCATATTTTGGTGCAAAGATAATGAATAATTGTGAGATAATTTGTTTTGTTCAAAGAAATATTAAATAAAATGAATTATGAATTACTAATTACGAATTATTTTGTACCTTTGCACAATGAATATAACAAAGGACAATCCAAAAACTGAACAATGACTTATTTAGGGGAACTGATTTCGATAGGCGTAGCGTTTTCGTGGACAGCGACAGCATTGTTGAGCGAATTCGGTAGCAAGCGGCTGGGTAATCTTACGCTAAACGTGTTGAGGATGGCACTGGCGTTGGTATTCTCGCTGGTTCTCTTTGGTGTGGTGACGGGTAATCCGCTGCCTGTAGGTGTATCAGGCGATGCTTGCGGATGGATGCTGCTGTCAGGACTCGTAGGTTATGTCATAGGTGATTTCTGTTTGTTTCAGTGTTATATAATAATCGGCTCACGTTATGGTCAGCTTTTTATGACGCTGGCTCCATTGTCCGCGGCTTTGATGGCTTGGGTGACGCTGGGGCAACAGATGACGGCAATGAGCATCGTGGCAATGTTGGTGACACTCTTTGGTATCAGCATTTCCGTACTCGGGCGAGGCGAACATCATAAGGTGTCACTGAAACTGCCTCTCAACGGTGTGCTTTATGCCATCGGTGCAGCCGTATGTCAAGGCGTGGGATTGGTGTTGAGCAAAATAGGAATGGATCATTACGACATGGCGGTTTTGGCAGATATGGGCGTGCCCGAATGGTTGGTGCCCTTCAGCGCCAATTTCTACCGTTGTATAGCAGGCATCGTAGGTTTCCTACTGTTGTTACATTATCGCGATGAAATGGGACATTTGCGTGAGGCGATGCGCGATAAAAAGGGACTTTCTGTTGCTACGGCCACAACTATCTTTGGTCCTTTTGTGGGAGTCGGTTTCTCGCTGATGGCTGTACAATATACGGCAGCTGGCATCGCCTCCACGCTGATGGCTATGACGCCCATCATCATCCTTCTGCCCTCGTATTGGCTCTTCCATGAGAAGATTACTTGGAAGGCTATTGTTGGCGCCTTTATCTCCGTCGTTGGTGTCAGCCTGTTCTTTTTAGGTTGAAGTCTCGCAAATCGCCTTCTGGCTTTCTCTGACCCATCTTTTTTCATCTTTGGAAACCAAGATGTTTCGAAGTTTAGGAGTTTAGATATTTAGGATTTATAGAATAAAAGAAATAAAATTATTATTTTTATATTTACATATATACAAAAACTAAACTTCTAAACATCTAAACATGCTAAATGTTTAGTGATTAGCCAGAAGGAGGTCGGGATTGTTGTTCAATACTATCGGAGTAAGCGAAAAAACTTTTGGAGTATTTGAAATTTCATTCGGAGTATTAGAATTCAAAGTCTTAATCCCCCGTTTTTCTCTTTTTATGAAGGAGTTTTTGATAAATATCAGTCGTTGAAATGGAGAAATTGCCTAGAGATATTTGTTTTGTCGACGGAAAAGTTGTAACTTTGCAGCATTATCTAACAGATCATGACTATGAACATTGGAGACAAGGCGCCCGAGATTTTGGGCAAGGATGAACAGGGACGGGACATCCGTCTGAGTGATTATCGTGGACGTAAGTTGGTGTTGTACTTCTATCCGAAGGACAATACCAGCGGGTGTACGGCTGAGGCTTGCAGTTTGAGAGACCATTACGGCGAGTTGCAAGGTGCGGGCTACGAGGTGGTCGGCGTGAGCAAGGATTCTGCAGCCTCGCACGTGAAATTCAAGGAGAAGCACGAACTGCCCTTTCCCCTGATTGCGGACGTCGACAAGACCCTGATGGAGGCGATGGGTGCCTGGGGCGAGAAGGTGATGTATGGCAAGAAGACCCTCGGCACCATCCGCACCACCTTTATCATCGACGAAGACGGCATTATCGAGCAGATCTTTGCCGGCAAGCAAGTGAAGACCAAGGAGCACGCTGAGCAGATTCTGAACAAATAATGCTGTATGGAACAGTTAAAACGCATCAGGCAGATGGAGCTGCGGCTGGAGAGAACGGCTGCGGCGGTGATGGAACTTTCGGCAGCGCTCGACAGGTATGAGGCCGTACAGGAGGATATCGAGGCCCTCGATAAGTACTATGCCAGTGAGGAGTGGAAGCAAGATTTTACTGACGATGAGGCAGGGCGATTGCCTGCTGACCTCAAACGTGGCGTGCTTTCCGAGGACGGTATTTGGAATCTGCTATCCGACATCCGCGACCTAAATAGTAGGATGTCGATTTGTAAGGTACATTTCCAAGAGTAGATTCATGATGAAAAGTAAACAACAAAATTAATAATTCTGAAATGAAAAAGTTATTTTTGACGGTGACGGGTCTTTGCATGGCTGCAACGATGCTGGCTCAAGATGAAGAGAAAGTTAATGCGTATTTTACAACGACGGAAATGCCAGACATGATGATCTTTATGCCAGGTCCGCCTGACAGTACATCGGTAGCTTTTTCCAACGATGTCAACCGATACTTCTGGGGTAAGGAGATGCGAAAGGATCCTGAGCGTGCCGCTGAGGCCACGAGAGATGCTGTCTATGGATTGGAAACTATTCTCACAGAGTTTGAGGAAGCATTCGGTATGAAGATTACGAAGGACGAAACACCAGAGATATACAAGGTACTGCAGGAAGGAACAGCTACTTGCGACAGCATCTGCACGTTGCCTAAGCAGCGTTACGGCCGTACACGTCCCTTTATTCGTTTCAACGAGCATACGCTGGTACCCGAATTTGAGGAAGAACTCAATCCTCATAAATCATTTCCTTCAGGTCATACATTGTTGGGTTGGAGTTCGGCATTGCTGATGATGGAGATCAATCCCGACCGTGCAAATGAGATTCTGAAACGTGGCTACCGCTATGGTGAGAATCGTATTGTGGTGGGTGCCCATTGGCAGAGCGATACCGATGCAGCCCGTCTTGCGGCTTCAGCAGCTTATGCCCGTTTGCATACCAGTGAGCGTTTCTTGGAGCAGATGAAGAAAGCCCGCGAGGAATTCAAGGCCAAGTCTGCACCCGCCACTATCCGTGCTATGGAGGCCACCCGTCAGCCGACAGAAGGATCTCCGTCTTATACGCTGAACGGTACGCCTGCCACAGCCACAACTCGTGGTATCATTGTGAGCCAGAACGGTAAGACGATCAGACGCTGATGTTGAATCCTCCGATAATCCAGCGACCTGGCTGTGGCACGAGACCATAGTCGTGATAGCTGGTGTCGAAGAGGTTATTGGCCTCCAGATAGACCTTCCACTTTGGCTGTTGCCAGGTGAGACGGATATCCACCAAACCATACGGCTCATAGTCATGCGCCTTGCCGTCGAAATCGGTATAAGAGCCCACACGGTCCTGCCAACGGAAGTTCACGCCCAGCGCGAGAGCTTTCGTCAGTGGGATATGGGCATTGGCCACAAGTTTATGGCGTAGGTATTCCAGTGCATATTGCGACACGATGCCCTCCTCCTGCTTCTTGTCTTGGTGGATGAAGCCGTAGCTAACTGAGAATTGAGAAGTGAGAACTGAGAGTTTCGCTGACGCTTCGAAGCCGATGCTGTTGATGGTCGTGTGGTTCACGCTCTGCCAGACGGCCTCTTCGCCCTTCGACGTATCCATGATCCAGTCGATCATGTTTTTGCCGTGATGATGCCAGAGAGAACATTGAAGATTGAAGATTGAACATTGAACATTGAGACCAGCTTCGAGGGCTTGCATCTCCTCAGGTTTCAGGTGAGGGTCGGCACTATAGCCTTGCAGCTTGTAATACATCTCTGTGAACGACGGCATGCGCAACGAGGTGTTGTACGAGGCGTGTAGCGTCCAGCTGGGGTGGGGACGATAGCTGATGTCGATACCAGGATAGACGGTCATATTCATATTGCTCCACGTATTTTTCACGGCCACGAGACCTGCAGAGAGGGTAACGTCCTTCAGCAAAACGTTATGTTCCATATAGCCACTGATGTTCGTGCGGTTCAAGCCGAGGGTATAGTCGCGATCAGTCCCCTTGATATGATGCACCTGCGACAGAGGCTCTCCCAGATTGCCGCTGACGAGGTCTTCGTTGCGCAGTTCAGCGCCAAAGGCCGTTCGCCCTGCTGTCCAGTCGAAATAGCTGCTGAGGCTCACCCCATACACATCCGTGCGGTTATAGTTGAACTTCATCTTCTCAGGCCGACTGCGATAACCCTCATAGCGGTCACGATTCTGGTTCCAGTAGATGTTGCCGCTCATGTGTAGCAGCCCTTGTCTGGTCTCGCCCTGAATGGCCGAATAGAGCTTTGTGGTGTGCTCGTACTGGTCGTCGGCCTGCCATTTCGGCGATGCCCAGAAGGTACTCGAGCCCCAGCCTTTGTCCGCGATGCCCAGATGCCAGCGCAGCCTTATTTGCTCATCATGATACTGGCCCTGATAAAACGCCTTCGAGCCGCTGAAGTCCGTATTCAGGCCTCCTCCTTTCGCCCGGCTGTAGCCGTCGCTTCGGCTGTAGTTGGCTGAGAGAGAGTGGTTGATTAAGGAAAACCTTGCCCCCACATTTCCATATCCGAAAGACCCTCCTTCCGCATGCAGGGTAGTCTCATTCCTCGAAACATTTGTCACGATATTCACCGCTCCCACCAGCGACGAACTGCCATAGATCCGTCCTGCAGGTCCTTCGAGCACTTCGATGCGTACAATCTCGCTCAGGTCTATGGGCAGATCCATCGCATTGTGGCCCGTCTGTGGGTCACAGATATTGATGCCGTTCAACAGCAGGATAATCTGTTCGGAGGTGCCGCCACGTATCGAGATGTCCGTCTGAGCCCCAAGGGGTCCTCGCTGGCGCACATCCACGCCCATAGCGTACTTCAGCAAATCGTTAATACTTTGTACTGGAGCCTGCTGAATCTCTGCACGATCCAGTACAGTGACCATTCTCGCAGCCTGACTCTTCGTCAGGGGCGCCCTCGAGCCTGTCACACTGACCTCCTCGAGCATCATCTCCTTGGCTGTCGTCATCGCGGTGGAGTCGCTCACGACGGGATCCGTCGAGACGCTCTCCGCTGAGGCGTAGGTCAGCGTGGCTACGGAGAGCACACTGCATACCACCTCGCGACCCAGACAGGCAAACAGCGAGTAGCCCTTGTTTCCAAAATGATGGAACACCAGGACCTGGCGCTTAAAGTTGAATGTTGGTTTGTACATGTGTTGTATAAAATGTCACGTTTATCGTGTTGTATCTTTTAAAATCCGTTCCACGCTGCCAGCCTCCAACAGTCGTTGCTGGGCTTCATCGTAACTCAGTCCCAGCGACTCCTGAATCATGCGCGTCCCACGGTCTACCAGCTTGGCATTCGTCAGTTGCATCTTCACCATCCGATTGCCCTCTACGCGGCCCAGACGGATCATCAGCGAGGTCGAGATCATGTTCAGAACCATCTTCTGAGCCGTTCCACTCTTCATCCTGCTGGAACCTGTCACGAACTCCGGACCTACGATGGTCTCGATGGGATAGTCAGCGGCTGCCGCCAGAGGGGTTTTCGGATTGCTGGTGATACAACCCGTCAGCAGACCGTGTTGTCTGGCTTGTGTGATGGCTCCAACGACGTAGGGTGTCGTACCTGAGGCTGCGATGCCGATTACAGAGTCATCATCAGTAGGCTGAAACACTTCAAGATCTTGCCAACCGCGTTCGGCGATGTCCTCGGCCTTCTCTACCGCATGGCGCAAAGCCTCGTCGCCGCCAGCGATGATGCCCACCACCCAGTCTGGCGACACACCAAACGTTGGCGGCAGTTCGCTGGCATCGAGCACACCCAGTCGGCCGCTCGTTCCTGCGCCGACATAGAACAGTCGGCCACCGCGTTTCATTCTGGGTTCTACGGCCTCCACTAGCGCCTGAACCTGAGGGATGGAACACCGCACAGCCTCAGCCACCAGCGCATCCTCGTCGTTGATGTGCTGCAGGAGCTCGGCCACTGACATCTGCTCCAGATGGTCATAGTGCGACGGCTGTTCAGTAATCTTGTTTTCCATTTCCACGCTGCAAAGTTAAGCAATTAATTTTGTTTTCCCCACATTTCCCTTGAAAAAACTGTGAAAACATTCTTATCGGGCAGTATTCCCGCTATAAGAGAGAACTATTCCCGCTGCCAGTGAGCAGTATTCTCGCACCCTAGTAGGGAAAATATTTTTTCTATTAATTCTTGCAGGAAAAGAGATTATTTCGTATCTTTGCAGCGTGGAGGAAGACAAAAATAACAAACAGAGCATAATGAAAAAGATTCTATTGATGGTTGTAGCCGCCGTAATGGCTACGGCGATCGTGAATGCACAGAAGATTCGTACGATTGACAAAGACGGACAGCCTGTGCCCTTTGTGTCTGTATTGACAACCGATTCGAAGGTTATCGGCGTCACAGATGCCGACGGCTATCTGGCTGATGTGAAGGGAGCCGACACTATCACGGTGACCCACGTGGCCTACAAACCTAAATTATATAAGGTGAATGGCAAGAGCGGCAGCATCACCCTCGAGGATGCCGACTTCGGACTGCCTGAGGTCGTGGTGAAGAAGAAACCGTATGTCTATGTGCAGACCTACTACCGCATGTATATGTATAGTGATGATTACGGTATGGCCTATTATCGCGTGGGACTGACGGACAACGTCTACGATGTCAAGACCAAGAAGCTTAAGACCAGTACCACCAATGTGTCGAAAGCCAAATACGCTATCCTCAAGACGCTTTTCGGTGCTCTTGGGGGCAGCAAGATGAACCGTCTCGGTAGTCTGCCGATGAAGAATGCCGGAGACAGGCTCAAAGCCAACAAGGACTCGAAATACAAGATAACACAGGAAAGTCCTGGCCGCAAGCGTATCAGCGACTCGAAGGGCACTATCGGCTATATTGTCGACGAGGGCAACCAGCGTCGGATTACCTTCGATTCAGATAAGATGGCAAGTCACAAGCTGGAGGAGATCAGCAATGCCAAGAAAAAAGCAAAGAAAGAAAAGAGGGAAGCCAGGAAAAAGAACAAACAGAACTCCTTCTTCATTATCTACCGCATTGATGAAGACGGCAAGTCACGGCCTGAGGACTACGTGATGATGGAGAACATCGACAATTACGACGAAGTTAAGCAAGACGGCAGTCTCGAACATAACGTCGTGGGTATCCAGGCGTTCACCACCGACCGCGCATATGTCGACAAGGATGAGCTGAAGCAGATCAAGAAGAAGAACAAGATGAAGCTGACCTATCAGAACATCCGTCAGTTCGAGCGGGGTCACAACATTCCCGCCCTGCCCTCAGGTCTGCAGCAGAAGCTCAACGAGCTCTGGAAGGTCGGAGAATAAGGAAAACGTATGAACGAACTGATAACCTCTGTTAACGATGCGATTTGGGGCTATGTGCTCATCTTCGTGTTAGTAGGCTGCGGACTCTGGTTTACGCTGAAGACGCGCTTTGTGCAGTTCCGTATGGTGGGCGAGATGATACGGCTGCTGACGGACTCGGCAGTAGACACCGTAGAGTCGCAGGTCAAGGAATCGCAAGAGAATAAGGCCATTGTCCGACAGAAACACATCTCGTCGTTTCAGGCTTTTGCCGTCTCTGTGGCTACACGAGTGGGAACGGGCAATCTGGCAGGTGTCGCCTCGGCCATCGCCATCGGAGGTCCAGGAGCCGTGTTCTGGATGTGGATCATTGCCCTGATCGGCTCTGCGACGGCTTTCGTTGAGTCGACGCTGGCGCAGCTGTTCAAGCAGAGGCATAAGGACTCGTTTATCGGTGGACCTGCCTATTATATCCAGCGTGGTCTGCATCAGCGGTGGATGGCGATTACCTTTGCCATTCTGATTACATGTCAGTTCGGACTGTCGAACAACTCCATTCAGGCCAATACCATCTGTGGAGCGATGCAGGAGGCCTTCGGCTGGTCGCCCGCGTGGGTGGGGGCTGTATTGGCGGCGATGGGACTGTTTATCGTCTTTGGCGGCATCCAGCGCATTGCTCACGTCAGTGCGGTCTTGGTGCCAGTGATGGCAATCGGTTATGTGATATTGGCAGTGGTAATTATCGTGATGAATATCGAGCTCCTGCCACATGTGTTCAAGGTGATTGTGCTCGATGCATTTGGTATCCATCAGATTGCCGGAGGCGGCATTGGCGTGACTGTCATGACAGGTGTGAAACGTGGACTCTTCTCTAATGAGGCAGGTGAGGGTAGCGCGCCTAATGTGGCAGCTACGGCCTCAGTCACGCATCCAGTGAAGCAGGGACTGATCCAGGCGTTGGGCGTCTTTACGGATACGTTGCTGGTGTGCTCGTGTACGGCATTTATCATTCTCATTAGCGGACTCTACGAAGTGCCAGAACTCAACGGCATCGCTCTGACACAGTCGGCTTTGGAGGCAAAGGTGGGCAGTGCAGGCCCAGTGTTCATCGCCATCGCCATCTTCCTCTTCGCTTTCTCGAGCATCATCGGCAACTACTATTATGGTGAGGCGAATATCCGTTTTATCACGCAGAATACGAAGGTGATGACTGTCTACCGTATCTGTTCGGCAGGCGTGATGGTGGTATTTGGCGCTTTAGCCAGCTTCGAGCTTGTCTGGAATATCGTTGACTTCTTCATGGCCTTCCTGACGGCCTGCAACCTCATCGCCATCGTGCTGCTGGGACGCTATGCTTTCCGTCTGCTCGACGACTATCGCCGTCAGAAACGTCAGGGTATTAAGGAACCTGTCTTCCATCGCAGTCAATTCCCTGAATTGGAAAAAGATATAGAGTGTTGGGACTAAAAATACAAGAATCTATGGAACAAGGACTTACTTTTGAGATTTGTGGCTGGGTGGCCACCATAGGAATGATCCTGGGCTATTTGCCACAGGCCATTGAGACGATTCGTACACGTAATACAGACGGAATAGCGCTCCCCACATTCCTCATGATGGGCGTGGGAAGCGCTGCCTTTATGCTACAGGGTCTGTTGCACAAACCCGAAATGTTGTGGTCGCTGTTCCTGACCAATCTGGTGACGACGATATGCAGTTGCATCGTCTTCGGCATGAAGGTCTATAACGACTATTTCAAGAATAAATAGGTCTTACTTAACGCGCCAGACATTCAGCACAATGCCTTGGAAGCCTTGCGAGAACGAAGGCCTGCAAAGGAAGAGCGAGTTGTTCAGCCAGGCGTACTTGCTGTCGCTGGGAGCCTCGAACTGGGGCGCACAGGTGAAATAGAACGACTGGTTCCCCTGAGCGTCCTTGGTATTGGCGATGATTCCTCTGTTGCGGATGTGGATATTGACGCCATCGTCAGTTCTGATGCAGTAGATGGCTTCCAACTCCGTGCGACCAGCAGCATTAGCCAACTGGTAGTCAGCACCGCCGTTGAGGATCGTTCCCTTGATATTCGGACCTTCGAAAGTACCGCCAGTAATGGGGATGATCGTACGACGGCCGTGTTGGGTCTCGCCGCAGGAATAAGCTTCGCCTAGAGTCACTTTTAACTGCAAGGCAAACTCCAGCTGTGGCGTGTCCTTGGGAACTTCAACCTGTGCGCCGGCATTCAGGGTGAATGCCAGCAGCACAGCGATTATTGCAATAGTCTTTTTCATCTGTTGATATGCTTTTTACCGTTCTTGATGATGATACCTTTATAATTGCTGTTCACAGGACGGCCAAAGAGGTCGTATGACTTCTGGTTGGCATCATCGGCTTTGATATCGTTGATGCCAGAAGGCGTTGTGCACTTCAGCTCGATCTTGTCGATGTTACAGTTGGCACCGTTAATCGTGATGCGGAGGATTTGCTCACCGACCTGAAGATCTCTACTTAGTTTTCCTTCTACAGTCTTATATGTGCCCCAGTCGTTATTACCAGTCTGAGGAACATTCACTTTAGCAAGAGAGATGACGCTAGAGTTATTCTTAAGTCCAATAGTGAAACCTGAATTAGTGGTTCCTGAAGAAACGGTTGCGATGTATGAATAGGTGCCGGCCTCCTTCACATTGATGGAATACTCCAACCACTCGTTGGCTGCAGTGTAGCCGATACAGGTACCGTTATTTCCAACCACGAAGTCAACACCTTCGCTGTCGCTGCGATAGTTCTTATCACCTTCTCTGTTGCTGTCTGAGTCGTGGAAGGTAAAGCCCTCACCACCCTTGTCGAAGTTCTCTGCCTGAATAACTCCAGGAATAGCAATAGGCTTGCCAGAATAAGGCGTACGCTTGGCGTTGACTGTCAGCGTAACACTTGGTGATATCTTTGATCTGCCATCTTTATCAGTAACAATGGCGTAGATCGTTTGTTTTCCAGCTACCGTAGGTTCATATAACAAGGACAATGCAGCCTGCTTTCCATCACTAACGAATGCCCTTAACGTAGACTCTATATATTTGTCATCGTCCTTGGATGCTTTCGTACATGCGGCTATCAGCAGATTATTGGCATATACCTTCACATTGGCAATAGTGCCTGACTTCGATGATGCATTGACTTTGATGATGGCACTTTCATCAACTGTTATGGTTGAAGGAGTCCTGTTTATCGTGCAAGTCATGGTCTCATCTGCATCTTTGCGGTTGAAAGTCAGGTTTTTAATGTAGAAGCCACCTTTGTCAATATTCAGACAGAATCTGTGGCGTCCTGCTGTCAGAGGTTTTGTCATCTCGGCGTGCATCGTTCGGAAATTGCTGCTGCCGCCTGTATTAGGAACTTCAACGATATCTGCGTAGAATGTCACGTCGTCAAAAGAATACTCTGACAGGTGGAACGAACCGCCATCAATATTAGAAGCCACCTCAGCATCGAAAGAATAGAGACCTTCTTCCTTAACGTCAACGGTGTATTCCATCCATCCACCAGTCTTTGTGGCTGTGGTAGCACTGCGAGATGCATTGCTATATGACACGCCTGAGGCACCTTTGTCATATTCTCCAACAACGATAGTACCAGGCAATTTAGGAACAGTTGCATTATAGGGTTCACGCTTTGTTGATGAAGAAAGGACATTGAATCGTGACAGACGCTCGTATGTTGAACCGTCAGTAGTTGTAACAACAGCCTTCAGCGTCTTCCAACCAGTTGAAGAGTTTGATGGGACAGCATATTCTGTCAGATAAGGTGCCTCTGTCATTGTTGCAATTAAGTCATTGCCTAAATAGAGATCAATTTTTTTGATGGTCTTTGTGGCCATAGAGGCACGAACCTTGATGGGTAGCACGTCGCCCTTGGCAACCTTCAGGTCAGCAGGGTGTACGTAGATCGAAGCTTCTTTCTTCATGCCAGGGAATGGACTCTTGGCGTTCTTTGCAGCATCGCTGGCCATGTATTCACGCAGCCAGGTCATAGCAGGACGGTCCTTGCCGTTCTTGATGATACCAGAGTTACCGTCGGTAGTCCACGTAGCACCATAGATATAGCCCCACAAGGTAATACCTGCACAATAGTCCTTCTCCCACATATAGGGAATTTGTTCCTTATAGCGCTGCAACTGCAGGGCATCGTCTGTTGTACCGATATCATACTCCGTACTGTACATTGGCATTTTCAGAGCATCCTGAATCTTCTTTTCCGACTGCTGGAATTTGCTGAGCGAGCAGTCCGTCAGGTCGTGACTCTGACAGCCGTAGGCATCAATCGGCGCTCCAGCATCACGTAGCGTGCGAACCAAATCGATGTATTCGTCAGTGTTCCACTGGAAGGTGTTGTAGTCATTGTAGATCAAGATGGCATCTGGCCAGCGTTCATAGGCAAGTTCGAAGGCCTTGATAAGCCAGTCATAACCCGTCTTGCCTGCTCCGCCCAAAGACTCCTTCATCATCGGGTTGCCTGCTTGGTGCGTGCCAACAGCTTCGTTGACTACGTCAATCATCGGCAGGGTAGGATACTTTTTCTTGACGGCATCAAACCATTTCACGATACGGTCATAGCGGTCCTTAATAGACATACTGGTGCTGAACCAGTTGGGATACTGAGCTCCCCACACCAATGCATGGAACTTGTAAGTGAAGTTGTGCTGCTTGGCATAGTTAAAAGCCCTGTCACATCCCCAGTTATAACTTCCTTTGGTTCCCTCAACCGAACCCCACTTCGACTCGTTCTCACAAGTAATCTGGTTCCAGAGTTTATAATAGGACGCTACGCCACCCCCGGCCTCTACCTGTCCGCGGGTTGTGATGTTTCCCAGAAATTTGTCTGGGTTAGATGATAGCTGCGCGTTGGCCTGAGCGGTGCAGAGGCAAACGGCAGAGAGTAAAAAAGATTTTTTAATCAGTTTGTTCATATAAGTTTTGATTATAAGTATTTTAAGGTCTTTGTTAGAAACGGTAGTCGATACCCAGACCTGCCACATAGTTGGTACGCGAGTAGGTCTCCAAGCCATAAGCGGCCTGTTTGTCGTAGTCGCTGTAGATACTGGTAAAGAAGCCGGCATTCAGGCGAACCTTCTCAGAGATGTTCCAAGCTCCACCAAATCCTACAGAGTAGCTGTCGCAGGCAAACGAGGTATTCTGCTGATAACCGTCTGAGAGGCCGTAGTCTGTACGCTGTCCACCACAGCTGATGGTGAACTTGTCGTTGATGTCGTACTCGATACCTGCGAGGATCTCGTGAGTGCCGTGAGTCAGTTCTTTCTGGCGATCGTTGGCCATCTTGGCATTCTTATCGTCGAAGAAATGATACTCAAGGGTGGCGCGCAGCTTCGGCGTGAACTCATAGCCAGCAGCTACAGAGAGCAGAGCAGGCATATCGTAGCGGGTACGAGCACCATCCTCAAAGGGCGCTTTTACACCAGCCAATTGAGGCTCCAATGCCTCTTTGATCTTTACCAGTGTTGCTTCACCATAGACAGGTACGGCAGCAACTTTGGCCACTAAGCCATTGCCAAGACCAGCATCGAGGATGTTGGTGCTGTTTTTGGGGTTGATCTTAGTACGGAACTCATAGCGTGCAGTGAGAGTAAGCGGTCCTTGATGATAGTTCACGCTGACCATCGGCGTGAAGCCCCAACCTTTCTGGTCGACGTCGAGCAGAAGCTTGGCGAGCTGACCATATTCGTTTTTTGCGTTGGCAATGACATGTCCGCGATAGTAGCCGTCATAATAGTTGGCACGGATACCCACAGCTGCTGAGAGACAGTCGATAAGTTTATAGGTGAAGTTGACCTGTCCACCATAGATGTACTGCTTGCCTTTCATCTCAGAGTCAAGGGTGTAATCTCCAGGAACGTCGATTCCTGGCAGTTGGTTGAGCTGGGGTATGATAGCCCCCAAGACGGATTCCACCATGATGTTGTACTGAGGCACACCCTCCTTGTATTCTACGAAGCCGCCACTGCCCACGATGCCTATCATAGACGAAACTGCCCAGCGGTCGTGCTTGTATGACGCGAAGAGAGCAGGCACGATAGGTGCAGAAGCCTTACCTTCGTAAGTTTTCTCAAAAAAATCGCCATAAGGATTACTAAAAGACAACTTGATGTCTCGGTTCTGCCAAGGTTTCTGGAAGTTGAGTGACAGCTGCCAGCCTTCCTTTGTCCAAGCCATACCTGCAGGGTTGCTGTAGGCTGCATCGATGTCGAACGTAGCACCTCGCGCCATCATACGGTCGAAGGCAATGTGATAGTTGGTGTTGGTCATCAGACCACCTGCTTGAGCGTTACTAATTGCGCCAAGAACCAAAACTGTAAGGGTCAGAATTTTCTTTTTCATTGATAATACTGTTAGTTGAGGGTGCAAAGTTACGAAGAAAATTTGGAATGAAAGGGAAAAACGGAGAAAAATTAACGCAAAATATTTAATGTACGCGAGGAAGCGAGGTTAATATTCTTTACAAACCGATGCTCATAACTCGCGCCTTATTCACCAACTCTTTATCAGACCTCAAATACGCCAGAAATGACCAAATACGTAACTGCTTGGCTATCTGTTGCTTACAAAATCAGGTGTTTATTTTTGTCCCCAAAAACACCATCGAAACCTCGGATAAGTGCCATTTCTTACTCCAAGAGTAACACTTTTTCCCTAGTTAGGAAACAATTTTTCTCCAAGGGAGCCGTAAGTAAACCCTCCCTTTGCTACGACTAAACCCGCAGTTTACTGCCTTTAACCCTCCAGCAAGCCGTTTTCTCCCTCTTCCGTCTTCTAGAAGTCCCCTTTCCGAAGTGTTAAATTCTGACCATATTCCTTTACTAAGGATGAAAATTGAAATCTTGCGATTTTAACCTTTTGTGTTTTCTTTCGTCTAATAAGAGAATTGTATTAACAACGACATGAAGAAGAATTTAATTTGTTTGCTAGCCTTGATGACGGTCTGTGTGTGTCAGGCAGAAGATATCAATATCCATTTTGACGGTGCTACGGCGAAGGTGAAACAGAATGTAAAGGACAGCGTGAACGTCATAGTGAATGGCGCAAACGTAAACATTGAGAGTCTGTTCAAAGCCCACAAGCTCACCATCAGCGTGACAGGTAAGAGCGACGATGGAAAAATCACGTTGAAATCTGCCGGCAAGGCAAAAGTGAGGCCATTTACTATCGTACGATAATATTATACGGAATGAATCAGGCCACAAAGGATTATATCAAGAAACATGCTGAGGGCGATGTGCGTCAGCTGGCGCTTCAGGGGACGAAGGATCCTGAGGTTGATTTGACCTTTGCCTTGGAGCAGATCGCAGGTCGTCAGAAGGCGAAGACGAAGTTGCCGAGTTGGGCTGAGACAGAGGGTATCATTTATCCTCCGCATCTCTCGATGGAACAATGCTCGAGTGAACAGACGGCGAGATATAAGGCCAGTATCGTTGGAGATAGGGCGCTCGTTGTGGATCTGACGGCTGGCTTTGGCGTAGACTTGGCATTCATCTCACAGGGCTTCAAGCGGGCAGTCCATGTTGAACGACAGCCTCAGTTATGCGCCATTTCATCGGAGAATTATCAGCTTTTGGGTCTGAATCATATTGAGGTCGTCTGTGGCGATGGCATAGACTATCTGCATCAGTTGGGCCATGCAGACCTGATTTTTATGGATCCAGCGAGAAGAGACGAACATGGCGGAAGGACTTACGGCATTGCTGATTGTACGCCTAATGTGCTGGAGTTACGCGATGAGCTTCTTGAAAAGGCAGATCGGGTGATGCTGAAACTTTCGCCGATGCTGGACTGGAGGAAAGCTGTCGAGGATTTAGGTAACGTCAGCGAAGTGCATATTGTCTCTGTGGATAATGAGTGTAAAGAGCTCTTGCTTATCATGGAGAAAGAGGAAAAGCCACTGAAAGTAATCTGCGTGAATAACGGGAGTATCTTTGAAGTTAAAGGGGAAAGCCAGCGAGGTATCAGCTACTCAGAAGGAGAAAGAAGATACCTTTTCGAGCCAAATGCCTCAGTGATGAAGGCTGGCTGTTTCGACGAGCTCCAGAGCCGTTTTCCCGTCGTGCAGTTGGACAAGAACAGCCATCTGTTCGTTGCTGATAAGGATATTGACGATTTCCCAGGCCGCCGTTTCATCATCGAACGGACAACATCTATGAACAAACGCGATCTGAAAGCAGCTCTTGAGGGTATCAGCAAGGCCAATGTCACTGTGCGTAACTTCCCCATTTCAGTCGCAGAACTTCGTAAAAGACTGAAACTGAAAGAGGGCGGTGAGGTATTTATCTTTGCCACAACGGTTGAGGGAAATAGTCATCAGCTGTTTATTTGCAGAAAAATTGGTTAAAAACTTTTGTTTTTTCCCTTTTTTTCGTTACCTTTGCAACGATTTAAATCTTTAAAGACAATAGATTATGTCATCAGTAGAGATTAGGAAGGTAACAGACAAGAAGAGTCTGGCAGCCTTCATCGACTTTCATTATGATTTGTATGAGGGCAATCAGTATGATGCACCCAACTTGTTCAGTGACGATCTTCATACCCTCAGCAAAGACAAGAATGCTGCTTTCGAGTTCTGCGAGGCTGAGTATTTCCTGGCCTATAAGGACGGAAAAGTGGTAGGCCGTATTGCAGGCATTATCAATCGCAGGGCCAACGAGAGCTGGAATCGTAAGAGTGTCCGCTTCGGATGGGTTGATTTCATTGATGACATTGAGGTGAGTCGTGCGCTTTTCAAAGCCGTTGAGGACTGGGGACGCGAGAAAGGAATGACAGAGATGATCGGCCCACTGGGCTTTACCGATATGGACCCCGAGGGTATGCTTATCGAAGGTTTCGACCAGATGGGTACGATGGCTACTATCTATAATTACCCCTATTACCCCAAGCACCTCGAACAGATAGGTGGTTGGGAGAAAGATAGCGACTATGTAGAGTTCAAACTCATCGTTCCAAAGGAGGGCATTCCTGAGAAATTCAAGAAGATTGCCGAGCTGGTAATGAAGCGTTATAATCTGCACCCAGCCCACCCCAAGCGCAGCCAGGTGTTTGGTAAGGAGCAGGTTGGCCGCAAGGTGCTCGAAGTGGTAAACAAGACCTTCGGCCACCTGTACGGTTACTCGCAAATGACTGAGGCTCAGATAGATGAATATCTGAAGATGTATTTCCCCATGCTCGATATGGACTTGATTTGCCTGATTGAAGACTGGAACACGCCTAACCATGATATCGTCGGCATCGGCATTTCCATCACTTCGATGACGCGTGCCTTGCAGAAGTGTCGCAGGGGTCGTCTGTGGCCTTTCGGCTGGTGGCACTGTCTGAGGGCATTGAAGATGCATAAGGCAGAGTGTGTCGATCTCATGCTTGTGGGTATTCTTCCAGAATATCAGCAGAAGGGTGCCAACGCTCTGCTGTTCTACGATCTTATCCCACGCTATCAGAAATATGGCTTCAAGTGGGGCGAGACTAACGTGGAGTTGGAAACCAACGAGAAGGTACAGAGCCAGTGGCAGTATCTGGAGCACGAACAGCACAAGCGCAGAAGATGTTTCCGCAAAACACTATAACAGAAAATGGCAGAAGAAAATAAGAATATTCCTGAAGAAAACATCATTTATGATGATGATAATATCCGCACCCTAACGGGTTTGGAGCATATCCGCCTGCGTCCAGGTATGTATATCGGACGTCTGGGTGACGGCTCGTCGGCAGAAGATGGTATCTACGTCTTGTTGAAAGAGGTCTTTGACAACTCCATCGATGAGTTCAAGATGAAAGCCGGCGACCGTATCGAGGTGAATATCGAAGACAATCACCGCATCTCTGTCCGAGACTACGGACGAGGAATTCCACAGGGTAAGCTTATCGACTCCGTCAGCATCCTGAACACCAGTGGAAAGTTCGACTCGAAGGCCTTCAAGAAGTCCATCGGTCTGAACGGTGTGGGTGTAAAGGCCGTCAATGCGCTGAGTACGCATTTCGAGGTACACAGCTATCGTGAGGGCAAAGTGCGTAAGGCCACCTTCGAGTGTGGCGTTCTGAAGAGCGATATCACAGAGCCGACGCAGGACGAGAACGGTACCTATATTTATTTCGAGCCTGACGCCTCGATGTTCCATAATTACCAGTTCCATGATGAGATTGTGGAAAACATGCTTCGCAACTATACCTACCTCAACATCGGACTCACCATTATGTATAATGGGCGTCGTATTCTCTCTCGTCATGGACTCGAGGACTTGCTGAAGGACCGTATGACCAGTGACGCACTCTATCCCATCGTTCATCTGCAGGGTGAGGACATCGAGATTGCCTTTACTCACGCCAATCAGTATGGTGAGGAGTATTATTCTTTCGTGAACGGTCAGCACACTACTCAGGGCGGAACCCATCAGAGTGCCTTTAAGGAGCATATCGCCAAAACGATCAAGGAGTTTTATGGCAAATATGAGTATGGGGATATCCGTACAGGTATTGTGGCAGCGATATCAATCAATGTTGAGGAACCCATCTTTGAAAGTCAGACCAAGATTAAGCTCGGCTCAACGGTGATGTCGCCAGAAGGGGTGAGCATCAATAAGTACATCGGCGACTTTATCAAGCAGGAAGTGGACAACTATCTGCATATCCATTCTGATGTGGCAGATGTGTTGGAAGGTAAAATCAAGGAAAGCGAACGTGACCGCAAGGCAATGGCAGGTGTCACCAAACTGGCTCGTGAACGGGCTAAGAAGGCGAACCTTCACAATCGTAAGCTGCGCGACTGCCGTATCCATTTCTCTGATGTCAAGGATTCGCGTAAGGAGGAGTCGAGCATCTTCATCACAGAGGGTGATTCTGCCAGTGGAAGCATCACCAAGAGCCGTGATGTGAATACACAGGCCGTCTTCTCGCTGCGAGGAAAACCTCTCAACTGCTTCGGACTCACCAAGAAGGTGGTTTACGAGAATGAAGAGTTCAATCTGCTTCAGGCCGCTCTCGATATCGAAGAGGGACTCGATAGCTTGCGTTATAATAAGGTCATTGTGGCTACTGATGCTGATGTCGATGGTATGCACATCCGGCTGTTGATCATCACTTTCTTCCTGCAGTTCTTCCCAGAACTCATCAAGAAGGGACATGTATATGTGCTACAGACCCCTCTCTTCCGCGTCCGTAATCGTCGTACAAAGATTAAGAACAAGCAGGTGATCGCTGAGGCTGATGCGAAAGGCGACAAGAAGTCGGACTTCATCACCCGTTACTGTTATAGTGAGGAAGAGCGTGTGAATGCCATCAGTGAGTTGGGGCCAGATCCAGAGATTACACGTTTTAAGGGTCTTGGTGAGATTTCGCCTGAGGAATTTGCTGGCTTTATTGGTCCTGACATCCGTCTTGAACAGGTCACATTGCATAAGAACGACCAGGTACAGAAACTCCTCGAATACTATATGGGTAAGAACACGATGGAGCGTCAGAATTTTATTATTGATAACCTTGTTATTGAGGAAGACCGTCCTGAAGAGGATGTGTATGATTAAGAATTAAAGATTGATAATTATGATTACCAGGATAAACTGGAGGGTGCTTTTCTGTATTGTATTCGCCATAAGCTTTTCACCGATATCAGCGCAGCTCCGGATTAATGGGGGCGATGGAAGTCCGATGCGAAAGCTTCAGTTGGCTGAGGTTATGATTAATAACCTTTATGTAGACAGCGTCGATGAGAAAAAACTTGTTGAGGACGCCATTCGTGGCATGCTGGAAAAGCTGGACCCGCACTCTACTTACGCCACACCTAAAGAGGTCAAGGAACTGAACGAACCTCTTAATGGTAATTTCGAGGGTATTGGTGTGCAGTTTAATATGATACAGGACACGCTGATGGTGATACAGCCGGTTACCAATGGGCCTTCAGAGAAGGTCGGCATCATCGCTGGCGACCGTATCGTCTCTGTGAATGATACTGCGATTGCTGGCGTAAAAATGTCGAAGGAAGAGATCATGAAGCGTCTTCGTGGTCCAAAGGGAACTCAGGTTCGTCTTGGTATTATTCGTTCTGGTATTAAGGATAAGCTGTATTTTACGGTTGTTCGCGATAAGATACCTGTGAAGTCTGTCGATGCGACTTATATGATCCGTCCTGGTATTGGATATATCCGTATAGGTAACTTTGGTGCGCAGACGCATGAGGAATTTGTTGCCAGCCTTGAAAAACTCCGTATGGAAGGTATGAAGGACCTGATTCTTGATCTTCAAGAGAACGGAGGCGGCTATCTGAAAGCAGCTGTGGATATTGCCGATGAGTTTCTGCAGCGAGGAGACCTTATCGTCTATACAGACGGTCGCAGGACACAACGTTCAGAATACAAGGCTCACGGCAATGGAAGATTCACAGACGGCAAGGTTGTGGTTTTGGTTGACAGCTATACGGCTTCAGCGGCAGAAATTGTGACAGGTGCCATTCAGGATCAGGATCGTGGACTGGTGGTAGGCCGTCGTACCTTTGGAAAAGGCCTCGTACAGCGTCCTCTTGACCTTCCTGATGGTTCGATGATCCGTCTGACGGTAGCGCACTATTACACGCCTTCTGGCCGCTGTATTCAGAAGCCTTACAAGAAAGGCGAGGGTAAGGACTATGCGATGGATGTGCTGAATCGTCTGAAGAGCGGTGAGTTGACGAATGCCGACAGCATCCACTTCGTAGACTCTCTGAAATATGAAACCCTTCGTGAACATCGGACGGTCTATGGAGGCGGAGGAATCATGCCTGATTATTATGTACCTCTTGATACGACCGTTTACACGCGTTACCATCGTGAACTGGCCGCAAAATCTATCGTTATCCAGTCCAATCTGCGATATGTGGATAGCCACCGAAAGGAATTGCACAAGCGTTGGCAGGACTTTGATGACTTCAAGCAAAACTTTGAAGTGCCTCAGAGTCTGGTTGATGAAGTGCTTGCCGAAGGAACAAAACAGAAGATAGAGCCAAAAGATGATGCCGAACTGGAGAAGACACTGCCTTATCTCCGTCTTCAGTTGAAAGCGCTAATCGCTCGCGACCTATGGGATATGAGCGAGTATTTCTCCGTCTTCAACGAACGTAGTGAGATTGTCAAGAAGGCTTTAGAGGTGATGGGTGTTATCTGATAGCCAAAGCCTTTTCTTCTGCGGCTTCCATCTGTTCACGTTCACCAGGTCCTTTGTCGTTAATGCCACAAAGGTGCAGGATGCCGTGAATGATGACGCGATGGAGTTCTTCATCGTAGGGACGTCCGAATTTGTCGGCATTGGTGAAGACGGTATCGAGTGAGATCATCAGATCGCCGTTAATCACTTTTCCTTCTGTATAGTCGAAAGTGATAATGTCAGTATAGTAATCATGCCCCAGAAACTCGTTGTTGGTTTCCAGGATCTTGTCATCGTTGACAAAGAGATAGCCGATATCTCCGATTTTCTTGCCGTAGGATGCTGCCACCTGACGGATCCAGTTGGACGTTTCGCGCTTTTTGATATTGGGGAACTTTACTCCCTCTGCTTCATATGTAATCATATCTTTTGTTTTTTCGGTAAATAAGGACTGACGTCTACGCCGAAGTGCTGCAGTTCGCGCAGAGCACTCGATGAAATGCTGGCCAGTTCTGGTTCTGTGTATAGCAGAATGGTCTCAATGCCGCCAATCCTGCGGTTAAAGTCTGCTTGCCGCTGTTCGTATTCGAAGTCGCTCACAGAACGTACACCTTTTATAATATAATGGGCGTTTTCGGCCTTAGCGAAGTCCATAGCCAGACCGTTATAGCATTTCACCTCAATCTGTTTCAGGTCTGCATAGAGTTCACGGATGGCCTTAATCCGCTCCTCTGCCGAGGGCATATCAGGCTTGTGTACATTGTCGCCTACAACACCGATAACCAGACGGTCGAATAACGGCAATGCGCGTCTTACGATAGAATCATGTCCTATCGTAAACGGGTTAAAACTCCCAACGAATACTCCTGTCTTTATCTTATCACTCATGCGGTAGCAAATTATTCAAATAGGTTTGGCTCCATGATGTTGCCGCCATAGGGGTTACGTCCGAAATGCTTATAGGCCAGTTCTGTCACCATGCGACCTCTGGGTGTGCGCTTGATAAAGCCCTCCATGATCAGGAAAGGCTCATAGACCTCCTCTATAGTACCTGCATCCTCACCAACAGCGGTGGCGATGGTTGTAATACCCACAGGCCCCCCACGGAACTTATCAATGATAGTGAGCAGGATCTTATTATCGATTTCATCGAGACCGTATTTGTCGATATTCAGAGCCGTAAGTGCGATGCGGGTAATCGTCGTATCGATTTTTCCGTTCCCCTTCACCTGTGCAAAATCACGCACACGACGAAGCAAGGCGTTGGCAATACGAGGCGTGCCTCTGGAACGTCCTGCAATCTCGAGGGCGGCGTCTTCTGTTATAGGAACACCAAGGATTCCTGCAGAGCGCTCTATGATGGCTTGCAGCGTCTCTGGCTCGTAATATTCCAGGTGCATGTTAATTCCAAAGCGTGCACGGAGAGGCGCTGTCAGAAGGCCGCTACGGGTGGTTGCACCCACAAGGGTGAACGGATTCAGGTCGATCTGAATACTGCGTGCAGAAGGACCTTTGTCGATCATGATGTCAATGCGATAGTCCTCCATCGCCGAATAGAGGTATTCCTCAACGACAGGCGACAGACGGTGTATCTCATCAATAAAGAGCACATCGTTTTTTTCCAACGAAGTCAGGATACCCGCCAGGTCGCCAGGTTTATCGAGTACAGGACCAGAAGTTATCTTAAAGCCGACTCCGAGTTCGTTGGCGATGATATTCGAGAGTGTGGTTTTTCCCAATCCAGGAGGGCCGTGCAGAAGTGTATGGTCAAGGGGTTCACCACGATATTTGGCTGCTTCAACGAACACTTCCAGATTCTCCACAATCTTCTTCTGACCGCTGAAGTCTTTAAAACTTAGTGGTCGCAGGGCGTTCTCAAAGTCTTTCTCGCCTTGTGAGAAACGTTCTTCGCGGATATCAAAATCCTCATCCATCATAATTCGCCTGCAAAATTACGAAAAAAGCCACAGATTACAAAAAATCTGTGGCTCTTTTTTATCTGACGCCGCCTCCGAAGCCTCCTCCGGAGAAACCGCCTCCGCCTCCGCCCCACGAAGTGTGGCCTCCGCCGCCCGAGGCACGAGCCTCTCGCGCTGCCTTGTTGGCAACGGCTTTAGACGTGCTGGAATGCATCGTGGAGTAAATCATCGGCAGAGTCATGTCATCAGCCATCTGAGCGGCCACCTGATCCATATTGAAGTATTCTGGATTGATCTTCTTCATATCCTTAATCACTTGGTCGGCAATACCGAAAAGTGTGGCGTAGATCATATAGTCTTTCCAGAGTGAAACTTCATTTACATGGCGTTCGTCAAGCAGGGAGAACTCCTTCAAGAACTTCTTCAAGCCGAACACTTTCCGCACGTCCTCAAGACGGTCTTTGTAGGAAGCGATACCCGTCTTAGTATGGAGCGTGTTGATAAACGAGTCTGTAATGGTCTCGTTCTTACTACTCTTCATAAATGTCCTCAGTTCTTTCGGCTCAAGAATCGTATCCTCGCCTGCGGCCTTCTGGAAGATGCTATGCACCTTGCGTAGCAACAGCGGCTGATCGCCAGCGCTCTTCAGCTCGTGAATCACGAAGTTGCTTTCTGTCTTACCCTTCTTGTTCAGTCGTTGCTCGATGCTGATAGCGCCCATATTGATGAGTTTCAGGATACAGGCAGAGAGCAGGTTGTTGTAGTCTGTGCCAAAGTACTTATAGGCGTTGAGCATGTCGTTGGCTTGCTGCAGATTGCCCTTCAGCGGGATGTCACGATACCAGTTCAAGTCTTTGTTGACCTTCTTGCGGGCATGCCAGACATAGATGAGATACCAGATACCACAAACGACAGGCAGTACGAAGAAGCCCAGGACGAATAGGACGAGGTAGAAGATGTCTTCACCCGTCAGTTCATCCTCGCTGGTATAGTCGCTGCCTTCCAGCGCCTCTTCTTTCTTGCTCTCAAAGGTATCGTCTTCCATCAGTGTCGGTTCGAACATGCCTTTGTCAAAGCGTACCATAATATATAAGGCACTGCCGCTACGGTTACCCATCGGTTCCGTGGTCTCTGCAACGATACTATTATCAATGAGATTAATTTCGCCGATGAATCTGAAGCCCCATACACCGCAGTTCTCCCTGGTTAATACCAGACTGTCTTCTGTCATGATGGTGACTCTGGCGTGAGAGGGCTTGGGAGACACATCATGATCCAGGAACACGTGACGAATCGCATCGGCATCAGAGTAGCCGTGCACCAGGCTGGTGATGGTATAACTGGTGGTATAGGTTCGCTCGCCGCTGTCACCAAGACCCCAGCAGAGCTCATAGCCGCCGTGCTTGGTTACAATACCACACTTCCCTGCCTTCCAGCTTCTGCTGCGGCCGATGTCCCAGCTGCCGATATTCGTGTATGCTGTGCCAGTATCGTCGCTCACTTGCAGATCAACGATCTGACTGCCGCCCATATTGCCCAATCCGATGTAACACTCCGTACCTTCAGAATCGATTGTCATCTGACGGACCTCTGTGATACGGGCATCACCGTTCTTGCTCAACACCACGCGGATATCGATGTCGTGCAACTGGGGTCTGGCCAAAAGACTTGTTGCTGATGCCAGCAGCATCAGCAACAGTGTCGTCTTACTTTTTAAATGCTTCATCCAGATTAGGATATTGTTTCTTCTGTTCTTCGTCAACCTTCAGATAGTCCTTGATGTCGAAGTGGAGCATGGAAGCCACGATGCTCGAAGGCCACTGTCGGACCATACGGTTCATCTTCGTTGCTGTGTCATTATAGATCATGCGCGACATGCGTACATTTTCTTCATACTGCTTCATGCCCTCCTGAGCCTCTTTGTAGAGGTCGCTGGCCTTCAATTCGGGATAACGCTCGAACACGACATTCAACTTGCCCATCATCTGTGAAAGCAAGTCGCTCTGCTCGTTGATGGCTGCTGGGGTATTGGCATTGCCGAGATTGCCACCACGAGCCTGTACGGCCTGAATAATCGTCTCAGACTCATGCTTGGCATACTGCGCAGCAGTCTTGGCCAAAGCAATCACAGCATCGAAACGTGAGTTCAACTGAACCTCAATCTGGCTCAGGGCGTTCTTACACAATTCATCGAGATTCACCAGCGAGCGCTGAGTAGAAATGAAATAACCAATGACGATAACCGCCAAAGCGATGATAATAATTAGTACTGTCATAATTCCAATAATTTTAGGTTAAAAACCCCCACTGACCCTAAAGTCGGTGGGGGCAATAATGTTTATGATTAATATATCAAATATTACCAACGCATAATATTGATCTTCGTCAGATAGATGAAGGTCGTGTTGGCTGTGCGGGCAATCTTGAAGCTCTTGCTGCCAGCAATAGCCTCGTCAACAAGCAGAACCTGCGTATCGGGAACCAGGTTGACATCGTTATCCCAGATGTTCTGGAACATGCCAAGGTTGGTGAATGTGAAGGTATCCTCATCCTTTGGCAGATAAGTCTTGTACAGTCTGGCGTTGTCATCGTTCAGGAGATCGAAGAGCAGATAAAGCTTCACAGCAGCGTTATCCTTATTAAACTCGTGACGGAAACCAGTGAAGAAAATCTTCTCACCCAGTCTCAGAGGCTCCTCGAGGTCAACGCGGATGTAATCGGTATCATCAGCAATTGTCTCCTCGGTACCAGTGATGCGGATGCAATCGAATGACTTCTCGTTGTAACCCAGGTTCTGGTTTACAGCAGGAACAGAAACAACAGTACCACCGAAGCAGTAGGGGTTAGGAGTTCCGTTAGCAATAACCTCAAAGATTCTGCCGTCGTTTTTGTCGATATCCAAAGCAACCGTATTCAGAGTCAGCTTGGGGAGGGCTTCGTTGGTCATAGTAACAACCAGACCCGTCTGAGCCTTCAGGAATCTGTACTTACCATTTGTGATAACATCATAGTCTGTACCTTCCTTCAACTCTCTATCGAAAGTGAACACAGTCTCAGTTCCATCAACAAGAGCCTGATCAGTCAGGTCGAGGATACCGTTAACGGTAGTCGTCTCATAGTCTGCCTGGTTGCCATAAGTGGTAGCATTCAGGGGAACAGTAGCGAAGTTCAGCTTGTTGTTTGCGCAGTTGAGAGTTGTCAGGGCAGAAACCTTAGAAACATCGATAGAAGTCAGCTGGTTCTTGTTAACGAAAACAGAAGCCAGTTTTGGATAGTAACCGTCCAGAATGAACTCTGTCAGCTGGTTGTCTGTAAGAGACAGGGTCTCAAGATTCTCATAGCTGTTAGCCAGCTTGAGGCTCTGGAGTTTATTGTAAGCCAGGTTGATTTCCTGCAACTGATAGTTCTTGGTCAGATCCATAGAAGTCAGCTCATTGTTAGCGTTGTTCTTACCACCGATACGAACGACTTTCAGTTCAGAGTTGTTGCTGAGGTCGATACTTGTGAACTTAGGATCTACACTCTGTTGGATAAGGAGGGTTTCCAAAGCCTTAGCCTCAGACAGGTCGATATTGGTAAGACCAATACATTTGTTCAAATTGAGGTAGGTGAGTTTCTCCAAAGCAGGAAGCTTTACAGTCTCAATCTCAGCACCGTTAATACGAAGCCACTCAATGTTAGCCAGCTTGGGGAGGTCGAATGCTGTAGGAACAGCACCGCCAGAAATGAAAAGCTGCTTGATGTCGCTATTACCATACAGCTTGATGATACCGTCATCACCAACAGTTACGTTGATGTCGGTTCTGCCAGCATTGTTAAGCTCTGTAACCGGAGACTGGTAACCGCCGGAAGTGGCTACAAAATGGTCTGTTTCGTCAGCGACGCAAACACCTAAGATAACTTCTGAGCCAGGAGCAGCCAAGAAGGTTGCCACGAGGTCTGTCTCGTACTTGTTACCGTTTTCGTCAACGAAGACAGTCTTACTGCTGTTAACAGCGTTGTCATACTCTCCGCAGGAGTAGTTAATCACTGCTGCGAGAGCCATTGCTACAATAATAGATAATTTTTTCATTTTTGGATATAATTAAATAATATACATAATTTGTGGGCAAAGTTACGAAAAATTGTAGCAAACACTATATAATCCTTCGCAAACAAAAGGTTTATTAACAGTTTTGTAAGGTTTTTAAACAGTTATTAAGTTAATTTTTTGTTTTTAGGGCTTTTTGTGTTTAAAAAAGGGCCAGCCCGAAAGCCAGCCCTATGAAGTGATTTTGGTGAAACCTTTACTTAAAAGTGAATCCGTAGAAGCCAAGCTTAGAACCTGAGCAGTAAACCTTATAGGTCTTGCCGGCCTTTGCGTCGAATACGAATGTACCCATATACTTTTCATCTGTTGTGATACCATTGTAGTCAGCTAAGGCAGTGCCGTCTTCTTCAATATAGAAAGGCTTACCACTATTTAATACAACAGCAACCTCTACTTTGAAATCCTTTGTGGGCTTGAGGACATAGAATGTACCACCAGCCTTGTTGCCATTAACGCCGTTACCTTTTGTATAGGCAGCAAATCCTTCAACAGATGTTTGGGCTACAGCAGCTTCGAAAGCTTTATTACCCTCACCGGCTTCACCGTAGGTAATTGTTCCAAAGCCGTCTACCGTAACAGTCTGGCCAGAAGTGAATGTGTCACCTTCCTTCAGGGCATAAACAGTAGCATCGCCAGCCTCTTCCACATCGGTACCGTAGGTCTTGATAGCGAACTCCTTGGTTGTAAGGGTCAGGCCTGGGAATGCCTCGTTGGTGAGAACACCGTTAATCTTATCGTAAACATGGAGGAATGTGACCTTACCATCCTTTTCTGTGAAGTTATCTGCGGGAACATCCACTTCACCAGCCTTGAATGTGACGGCCGTCTTCTTGTCCTTAGCATCAGTAATACCCTGGAATGGGCCATACTCACCTGTCAGGTCGAGAACCTGGAAGTCGAGCTTTACTGCAAGAACAGTATCCTGAGGCGCATAGGTATAGTTATAAGTCTTTGTAGCAAGACCTTCAGGAACTGTGGGCAGGTTAGAGAATGTCAGCTTATTGTTCTCTAGAGCGAGCTTGCTGGTGACGTTTTTAATAGCTACCTTTGCAATCTTGTTGTTCTTAGCATCGATGGTCTTGACATCAGCAGGAACAGTCAGTTCTGTCAACTCGTTGTTGAACAGGTTCAGTGTAGCTTTAGCAGCCACCTTAGAGAGGTCGATAGCAGTCAGCTTGTTGTCGCTGGCATAAATATCCTTTACACTTTCCACACCGCTCAGATCCATTTCTGCAAGTTCGTTGTTCTGTACATTCAAGAACGTAAGCTTAGCACCATCAGCGAACTTCACGCTGGTCAACTTATTATACTGTGCATAGAACTGTGCAAGCTCAGGATTGTTGCTCAGGTCCAGAGTTGTCAGGAGACCCGGCTTTTCAGCACTTGCACCTGTCACGTTCAGATAAGTCAGTTTGGTGTTTTTGCTGACATCAAGGCTGGCCAGTTTGCTCTCAAACTTAGAAGATGTGTTGTTGTTGATGGTCAGACTTGTCAGCTCTGGATTGTCAGCAAGATTAACTGAAGTGACAGAACCCTGAGTGAAGTTGAATTGTTTCAACACAGCGAGGTCCTTCAGATCGAGTTCCTCAACTTCTGCACCGCTGATCCACAGCTGAACAATCTTGGTCAGCTTCTCAGAAGAGAGGGCTGTGGGTACCAAGCCTCCGCTTAAGTTAGCATACCATACATCGCTGTTACCATATACCTTCACGATACCGTCTCCGGCAACAGTTCCCTTGAACTCTGTAGCGCTGGTGTGTTTGGTGCCGGGCTTTGTCATGCCGTCGTCACCCAGAAGACCACCGTTCTGGTAGCAAACGGTATCAGAATGGATAACACCGTCGCCGAAGTCTACGCCATAGATGTCATAAGCATCGTAAACGCCTAATTTTAGAGAAACCTCCTGGCCTACTTCACCAGCGAAGGTGCCTACGAGATCAACCTTATACATCACATCGTCAAGAGTGATGGTCATCTTACCATCATCAACATCATTACCGGTTGCGTTGTCAATATCAGTACAAGACGTAAAACCGAAAACGAGCAGCAAAGCTGCAAAAATAGATAGTTTTTTCATTTGCTTAATGTTTTAGATTAAAATTGTGATACGTTTTTAACGTGGCAAAGATACAAAAAAAATGTTTTCATTTACTATAGAGGTATCCAAAAGAAACGTAAATTAACTAAATTATGGTAATTTTAAACTTAATGTTTGGTCAATTACTGTAAATTTTGTATATTTGCAGCCTAAAAATTCTTAATATGTATAAAAAGAAATTGCTATTAACTCTCGCACTCCTGCTTTTGACGAGCATCAGCGTTTTGGCGCAAAATCAAGTCAAAGGTACGGTGACCGATAGTAAAGGCGAACCCATGTATGGTGTGACGATCTCCGTCAAGAACGGAAAGCAGCACGCAGTAACAGACCTCGAAGGTCATTTCTCCATCAACGTTGCTGATAATGCGGTGCTACTGTTCAGTTTCATCGGTATGGAACCTTATCAGGCTTCTATCAAGAAGGGACAGACGAGCCTGAATGTGAAGATGAACGAGCAGACCACACAGTTGGCCGAGACAGTCGTCATCTCCACAGGTTATCAGAAACTGAGTCGTGAACGTTCTACGGCGGCCTTCGGACATGTGGACTCTACGAAGTTGAACCGTGTGATGCACAAGGATGTCCTCTCGGCGCTGGAGGGTCAGGTGGCAGGCCTTCGTATGGAGATTAATCCCAATACCGGCGAGAATAGTCCGATCCTGCGAGGCGTCGGTACGTTCTCCAATAGCGTGGGTACCCAGCCGTTGATTGTGGTTGATGATATGGCCACCAATCTGACACTCAACGAGATCAATCCCTACGATGTAGAGTCTGTGACGGTGTTGAAGGATGCCGCTGCCGCCAGTATCTATGGCGCACTGGCCGCCAACGGTGTGATTGTGGTGACCACCAAGCAGGGCAAGAGCGAGAAGACCACCATCAATGTAAATGCCGACTGGTATATCTCCACGAAACCCAACTTCGATGCGATGCACTATGCTTCGACCTCTGATATCATTGATTACGAGACCAAGGTCTATAATGCGCGTGTGGCGAATAGTGGTAGCGTAAAGAACCTCTTCGACAGTTTCAAGACGAATTATTATAGTCCCGTCTATCAGCTTTACCGCGACCAAGCTGAAGGGCTTATCTCACAGGCTGATGTGGACAAGACGCTGTCGCAATGGCGGCAGAACGACTATTACGACCAATATCGCAAATATGTCTGGCGTTCATCCGTCACCCAGCGGTATAACGTGTCACTCTCGCAGTCGTCGAAGCAGTCGAGTCACTTTGCCTCATTCAACTACGAACACGACAAGAACCGTATCAAGAATGACCAAAGCGATACCTTCACCCTCTATGTGAAGAGCAGTTTCAAGCTCGCCAAGTGGTTGACAGCCAAACTGGGTGTCGACGGACGTTTCTATAATGGTACCAGACCTGAGAACACCTATTCCAATTATACGATGCAGGAGCGTTATGCCAGCATCAAGGATGCCCAGGGGAATCTGGTCTACACGCCCTATGTCAATGTGAGTGGCTATGCCGGCAGTGCCATCAACGGGACGGTGCTTAGGAATGTCGAAGCACAGAACATCGAAGACATGATGCCGTTCTCCTTCAACGTACTGGAATCTATTGATGAGAGTCTGACCAAGTCGCGCAACGTCCGCATGCGACCGTTTGTCAATCTCGAGGCGAAGTTCCTCAACTGGTTCCGCTACACCGTGATGTTCCAATATGAGTGGTCACAGAACCGCAGTGAGATCTATGACGAGCCCTCGACCTATCAGATGCGCATGACGCACAATGCTTTCATCGACTCCAGCGGCGAGTGTCTCCTGCCGGCAGGCGGACGTTATAAGCAGCAGACCAACAACGCGCGCCGTTACACCTTCCGTAACCAGCTGAACTTCGAGAAGAGTTTTCTGGACTCGAAACACCATGTGAATGCCATTATGGGCTTTGAGTTGCGCGAGAATCGCACACCCCGACTGATCGAGCAACTCATGTATGGCTATAACGACCAGGCCCTGACCTCGGTGCGTATGAACTGGCAGAGTCTGGCCAATGAGGGTTGGGAGAGTCTAATCTACGACGGCTCCCTGCGTTTCAGTGGACTTGCGACCAGTCAGAGCGAGACCTTCCACCGCTATGCCTCGTTCTATGGAAACGTAGGTTATAATTTCCTGGGCCGCTACAACCTCACGGGCAGTATCCGTTGGGATGAGGCCGATCTCTTCGGACTCGACACCAAGAACCAGCATCATCCGCTGTGGTCTGTCGGCGGCGGCTGGAACCTGACGGAAGAGGAATGGATGAAGGGCATCTCGTGGCTGAACTTCCTGAAGCTGCGTCTGACCTATGGTGTCAATGGTAATGTAGACCAGAGTTCCACCACTTACTTCGTGGCGCGCTACCGTACGCTGAACAGCGACCCCACCAACACGCAGTATCTGAACTACTCCGACGACAACCTGCCCAATCCGAAACTGCGCTGGGAGAAGACGTCGACCTTCAATGCCGGTATTGACTTCCGTCTGTTTAACAATATCTTAAGCGGATCGCTGGAGTTCTACAACCGTGTGGGCGATGACCTGCTGGTGCGTAAGTATCTCGATTCGACGCTGGGTGCCACACAACGTGTCATCAACAACGGTAAGATGCGCAACCAAGGCGTAGAATTGTCACTCAACGGTAATATCATCCGTACGAAAGACTGGAACTTCTCCGCAGGGCTGAACATCGCGTGGAACAAGAACAAGATGTTGCGTGTCGAGCACTCTTCAACCGACATTGCCTCGAACTTCATCACCTCACCCACCAACTACTTCATCGAAGGCACAGGCTACAACACCCTTTGGGCCTATCGTCTGAGTCGGGTGGTGAACGGCTATCCCGTAATTCTCGATGCCGACGGTAACGAGATGGCGAAGTTCGATGCCAACGGCAATCCTACGGAGGTCACCTATACCTCTACGCTGAAAGGTACCGATGCCTTGGTAAACATGGGTAGTCTGATACCTATTTACAATGGCTCGCTCTCGCTGAACCTGCGCTGGAAGGAACTGGAGTTGAACACTCTCTTCGTCTTCTCCGGTGGCAACAAGCTGCGTATGGACGTGACGGACATGAACAGCTATCAGATGACGTCAGACCATGTAAACGACCATACTGTAAAGCACTTCTACGAGATACCTACCGATATGCAGCAGTATGCCGGCACCTTCTCGGAGTGGTGGCGCTACTGCGACCAGCAGGTGAAGAGTGCTGACTATATCAAGATGCGTTCCATCAACCTGGCCTATCATCTGCCGGATGCCATCATCAAGAAACTGGGCATCGGACAGACCCGTCTGACCCTGCAGGTCAACAACCTGTTCTATTGGTCGGCCGCAGGTCACGACATCGATCCTGAATCCTACTCCCTCAACTCCGGCACGCGCACCCTTCTGCAGCCCAAGACTTACAGTATAGGATTCTCGACAGCACTATAGTATATTTATATTAGTAATTAATAATTAGTAATTAAGAATTATGATTACCAAGATAAACAAAATAAGTCGCGTGATGGTTGGTGCAATACTGTTCACTGTTCACTGTTCACTATTCACTGCCTGTGACGACTACATCGACATCACGCCTAAGGGCTCTATCACTGTCGATTCTACCGCCCAGTATTATGAGCTGATTGTGAACCCAATGCGTTCGTATTATCCCTCGTCGTTTATCATGCTGAGTGATAACCAGTGGGCCAAGGAGTCCGATATCCTCGGCTATGAGAGTCAGTCGATGGACGCCATCAACTTCACCTTCAACGAGAAGGCCGACCGCACCATCCTACCCGACAATAATCTCTACGAGAATATGTACAACTTCATCATGCGGTCGAATCTGATTCTCGACAACATCGATGAGACGGCGGGTTCTCAGACGCTGAAGACGCTGGCCAAGGCTGAGGCCCGCACCTTCCGTGCCTTCGACCACTTCCTGGCGGTCAACACCTTTGCCAAGGCCTACGACCCTGCGACGGCGGCCACTGACGGGGGTGTCTGCATCATGGAACACTATGACCTCGAGGCGACGCCTGTCAAGTCGACGGTGGCTGAGGTCTACGACTTTATCATCAAGGATCTGGAGGAATCGGTCGACCTGTTGCAGGAGAAGCCCGTGAACATCTATCATCCGAACAAGGCCTTCGGCTATGCCCTGCTGGCCAAGGTCTATCTGTTCCATCGCGACTGGGAGAAGGCCAAGGCGGCTGCCGAGACTTCGCTGAGGCTGAACTCTGCCCTCGTAGACTATAATGTCATCAACGATGCCGGCGGTACGGCCCGGAATAAGGACTACGCCAAAGAGAACAATCCCGAGGTGCTCAGTTATCACTGGATGTCGGGCTGGGGCGGTGGTGAGCAGGTGGCGCTGTACCACTATGGCATCATCAGTCCGGAACTGAAGCAGCTGTTCGAGGACAACGACCTGCGTTATAAGCTCTTCCTACGTGATACGGGTACCAGCATCGCCAGCTGGTTCGACTATGGCTCTGGAGCCGCCATCTGGACGCCCGTCATCACCAATCTCGACCGCTTTACCTACATGACTGTGGGTCTGCGAACGGCCGAGGTCTATCTGATCCTTGCTGAGGCCAACGCCCGTCTGAACCAGCTGGGTCAGGCTGCAGACTACGTCAATCAGTTGCGTGCCAAGCGTCTGAGCGGTAAGAACACAGCCATCGAGACACCTGCCACACAGAAGGCTATGATGGACCAGATTATCCAGGAGCGCCGCAAGGAACTGCTCTACGGCTTCAGCCGTTTCTTCGACCTGAAGCGTTTCAATACCGAACCGGAGTATCAGAAGACCATCACGCGTGTCTTCCCTGTGGTGAACGTCAGCGAAACTTATCCTCAGAAGACTTACACCCTCCAGCCCAATTCGCGGATGTATATCATCCCCTTCCCGCACTCCGCTCGTGACAAGAATCCGAACTTAACCCTGAATACAGACGAATAAAAACAATAGCATTATGAGAAAATTTTACCTGACATTTTTACTGGCCCTTGTGGCCATGATATCGTTCGCACAAGAGAAGAACGATACAACGTATGTGATGTTCGACTTCAATCAGAATCCGTGGAACTACCCCTTGACGACTACAATGAAGGGATGGGGTCCTGACTACGATGATGAGAAGGGCGCCATCTTTACCGATAAGGATTTCACCTGGCCTATTGCCGAAGGTTCTGACAAGCTCATTACGGTGACTGTCTATGCCGTAGACCTGGATGAGTATAACAAGACGGCTGTTTATGCCAGTGTCGACAATGACGGCGATGGTCAGGCTGCCGGCTATACGGGTGAGAAGATCAATGTGCTGTTTACTAATCCCGGTACCAGAATGCGTTTCAAGGCACCTGATGGCTACAAGTTCGGAAAGATGGTCTTTTACAATTTCCATACGCCCAATTTCCTGGTTGGCGATGAATACGAAGAAGAGCATGAGTACGAAATGAATGGTTCGACCTTCAAGCATAAGCTGAAGTTCTGGACGCCTGATTCACCGAAGAAGAATCAATATGGTTACGACATCTGGGATGGCGATGAAAAGAATGTCCTTTTCAACTATCCGTATTTCACGGCTCATTTCATGAAGATGGACCTCCGTCTCGTGCCAGATGGCTCTGCCGTCGGCATCTCTGAGCTCCGTTCAGAAGGCCAGAGCGAAAAGGTTACAACCCTTGATGGCCGTACGGTCGAAAGATCCAGCGGTCTCCGTAAGGGCATCTACATCATCGACGGCAAGAAATACGTCATTAGATAGGGTGAATCATAATCCGGAATTTACGGCTTATCATCCCTCATCCCTCACATTTCCTTTGAAATCGCCTTTGCAGAAAGGGGTTTCGGGATGTGAGGGATGTTTTTAATCCCTCACTTATCCCTCATACATCCCTCACATCATCATGCAGCCCTGAGAGGAACAACTTCATAAAAGGGCACATGCGAATGATCTTTGAAGTTGAATCCTAACGAGGACACGAACCTGCCCAGACGGACCCTGTTGCCAATCGTGTTCTGCAGCGTCGGATAGTCACCCTGCATGACGCCGATCATCTGGTTGCAGTTCATGGTCTTGAACGTCTCACCCTCATTGGGCTTTCGGAAACAGGCCACAAACATCTCACCGATATCCTTCTGCTCCATAAAGTCCTGATTCAGCTGCTGGATACGGGCCACCTCTTCGTTGTTGAACCAGTAGGGCGCTTTTTTTTCCAACAATTCGTACGTCACCTGCGCATAAAGCTGACCGTAGTCGATCTCACCAGTGTTGTCGATCATCTGACTGTCAGGAATCAGGATACAGATGTATCGACGCGAACCTGTGGCATCCTTCAGCGGATGACGGTTGTTGGTGGTAGCCACGAACGAGGCGAATCGACGGCGATCCTCCTGGACACGTCCGAATATAGGACGCCCGTTCACCTTGCTCACAGACAGCGTCTGCTTCAGCGACGACTGCTGAGAGGGACGGATGGCGTCGAGCTCATCGAGGTTGACCAGCAGATTGTTCGTCAGCGCCATCTCCTTGTCGAATTTGTTCGACAAGTTCAGGTGGTCCAGATAGTACTCACGCAACTCTAGCGGCAGCAGCCGACGCACAAAGGTGGTCTTTCCGCAACCCTGCGGGCCAATTAGCGTGGGCACGCACTCATTGCCGTGCAGCATGTCCATCCCCAGCCAATGGGCAACGGCAGAGCGCAGCCAGATGGTGAGGAAGTTCAGCTGCTCAGAGCTGAGGCCAGGAATACGGCCGAAAACCCTGGCGATATGGTTCTGACCGTCCCAGACGGGCAATCCCTTAAGGAACACCTGCACAGGATTGTGCTCAGGCACCTCTTCCGACTGCACATACTCCGTAATCTCCGTCTTTGGACTGCCCTTCTCCATAATCTGCTCGCGCTTGGCACGAATCACGATACTGTTGAGGGCCGCCTGAGTCAGAGGACGGAATTCCAGATTCGCCTCTTCATCTGAGGCGTTCGAGAGACTGTCGATAGCTTCGACAGTGTTGCCTTCGGCTTTGTTGTCAGCTTCAGGCAGAATCGCAAACTCCAACTTCCCGTTGAGGATGTTTCGACGGAAGCGGTAGTTCGCCATCAGGAACTGCTCAATCACAAGCATTCCTTCCTGAGAGGCTCCTGGAGTCTCTGCAGGCATTACATTACTCATCTGCATACCTAATATAATATCAAAAGTCTAATCTACTTCCTTCAGGCCTGTTCCTTCGTAGTAATACGGGCGCGCTTTCCACAGCGTGCGTTTTCAAATTCGTTTGCAAAGGTACGAAAAAAAATCGTCAATTCCAATATTTTATCCGATTATTTTCACATTTATTTCAAATGTTAAAATGCTCCTGGCCTTGACAGGAAAGGCGATGTGAGAGATGATGTGAGGGAAATGTGAGGGAAATGTGAGGGATCTTTTGAATCCCTCACATCGCGAAACCCTTTTCAGTAAAGGCGATTTCAAAGAAAATGTGAGGGATGAGGCCTTTTTCAGCGAGAATAGTCCTCACTCCATGCGAGCAGTATTCCCACTATCAGTGTGCAGTATTCCCGCTGTCAGCGAGGTCGGAGTAATCCGCTTGTTTACTCCGACTAAACCGCCCGTTTACCCGTACCTTTCTGACAGTCGATAAGACTATCTAATTTCCCAATACTTGGCTCTTATGATGTTACATGAGCCTTTGTTTTTTGTTCCCAGCCTAGGGAACAATTTTTTCCTAGTTAGGAAACAATTGTGATGCGCACACAGGAGTTTTGAGGGACAAATCTTTAGGGCAAGGCGAAAAAAACTTGCCTTTTTCTTGGAAGTTTCGGAAATAATTTCTATATTTGCAACCGACTCAGGTAGCCTGCAAGGGTGAGCGGGTCGAATCTTATTGGAAAAAAGGACGTTACGAACGTTATCTTCGACGTGCAGATCTCGCAAATCAAAGCTCAGAAGATACGCAACCAGAACGTCCACTTTGGTGATGAAGTGATGACTTGACAAACGGAATTCTGAATAAGCATAGTAACGCGCGAAGATATTTGGGCGCACAAAATAGTCGATAATATTGGTGCAAAGGTAGGAAATAATTCTGAAATAAACATAAATTAATCCGAAAAACCGCATAATTATTGGTTTTTGTTGTACCTTTGCAGCAATGAAATCGAAGATTAACTCAAAAACCTTGCGAA
>JAEEGJ010004418.1_pt1 | contig 47616 bp, 48 predicted proteins | sample 8958761 | NCBI WGS metagenome assembly JAEEGJ01 (sample SAMN16246546, study PRJNA631951) | gut metagenome | biome: gut microbiome; feature: rumen; material: RS-attached | host: Bos | place: Iran: Karaj | collected 2018-10
CTTGAAAAGTATCGGTGCAGCTGAATGGAAGATATTCGGAGCGCACGGATCCGTGAAGGAATATAAGGTGTAATGCATATAGAATAGTCAATGTGATTCAAAAAAGTGCCTGATGCTAATAGCAGTATAGGTTCCGATCACGCACAAGGGCTGATACAGGTCATATGACTTGAAGCAATATAACCGGAGGAGATGTGCTCCGGGCTTTTTATGCTCTATACCGAAAAGAGCAAAACATAGATATAATTATGTGTGGGGAGCAAGGTTTTGACAGGAGATCTTAATGAATAGGAAAGCTGTTTTAAACTGCATCATCATAATACTGATCTTGGCTTGTATTCCATTTGGCATAAAAAAGGAAGATACAAGTTCTATCCAAAAGGGAAAGAGTATTTCATATTACAAGGCGCTCGTATGGCAGTATGATTACTATTGTGATGCTATGTATAACGATGGTTCATATACGATAGTAAAGAAGATATCTTTCTTCTTTACGGTTCCATTTTTCGAGGAATCCCAGAGAATGAAGTTAAACACAAACGGCGAGCTGGAGTTATGGTACAATCCTGAGGTTGTAAAAGAGATAGAACCGGCAAGTTGATCATTATCGGAAAGCATCATGAACGTTATTTTTGAATCAGAAAACATAAACTACATAAGACCTTCATTAGATCTCGTTCCTGAGTATCTTGTGATGGTCAATGATATCGAAAATGTCGCGAAGTTCATTGGCGACAGAAAAGATCCCTATACTGAAGACGAAGAACGCAATTATATTCAGGACAGGATGGATAATAATGCGACGATGTTCTCTATGCTTGAGAAGAAGACCGGCAAGTTCATAGGCAACATCGAATTCTTTAACCGCAGCATTGATTCTTCTGAATGGGGCATCGTAATAACGGCATCAATGCAGAATAAAGGATATGGAAAAGAAGCTCTTTTAAGATCAGTCGAATATGGTTTTAACGAGCTCGGGCTTTCAAGGATCTTCCTTATCGTGTATGCTGATAATCCAAGAGCAATACATGTCTACGAACAGTGCGGCTTTAAAGAATTCGACCGTAACGATGTCGATGTCTTTATGGAGATAGAAAAAGGAACCTGAGAAGGACAGGAGGTATGTATGTTATACGATATCCTTAAGTATGTGTTTGTTGGCGCTGCGGTAGTGTTGATCATAATAGGACTTGCAACTAAGAGTGCTAAATCCAAGAAGAAAGATACCGATAAGAAGGATTAACAGACCGTTAGAATATTAACTTAAGGGTACTTCCACTATCAGATTACCCGTGCAGTCGTACGAATCGTAACAGCGGAGCGTGTGTTTTTCGCGGTCTATACAATAAGACATGCAAGTCCATAAGAGTTCAAAGCGCTTGTCTTCAATCGGGAGATCCTTGTGCCAGATATCGTTGGTCATGCCGATGTTGTTATACTGCATATCCCAGTCGCCTTCCTTCTCGCGCTGGGAATCATCCATGCCGAAATAGCGCAATGTGGCTGTCTCATTAAGCTGGAAAGTAAGATCACAGTGATAGTATTTTCCGTCGATCTTTACGAGCGTCCATTCGTGGGCGGCAGAACTGTCTTTTGTAAGGCCGCCGGATGTTATAGCATCAATACCGACCTGCATTAACAGGTATGCATACGCACCTGCGATCTCTTGGCAGATTCCTTTATCTGTCATCAATGTACGGTAAGGGGAGACCCCGTATCCTTCAGGAGATCTGTAGTTATCGCCCAGGGCATCGTAGTCGTATGAAAGCCTTAAGCCTTCAGACTTATAGAGAGCGAGTGTCATTTCAAAAGGTGTATCTCCTTCGAAGCAAGCCCGTTCGATAAGATCTTCGATCCTTGCTTTAAACGCTTCTACCTTTTTAAGATACTCTTCCTTGGGAAGACCATATTCGAGTTTGTATTCGTCTTTTCCTACTGCCTTGATATCTTCGTCAAAAAAGTAGCAGTACTCGTTTACGATGGGAAGATAGGTTCTTGATATATCTCTGAACACCGAAAGCCACTGTTTCTTGTCGCACTTTACGGTATCAGCTCCCGATAGGATCGCATCACAGTATCTGTAGTAATTCTCTTCGAATTCTTTGCCGTACTTGTTGACATAGATCTCGCTTAAGCAGTGAGGATTAAATGTGTGATCAAGAGGTTTTAATTCCTTCTTTGTTGTTTCTGTTGTGCTTTCGGAAGTCTCAACTGTAGTCTCGCTGACTGTGGCAGTTGTAGTAGCATCAGGTGTTACAGCCTGTGAGCATGATGCGAACACCATGACCAGAGTCATTATAGCGACTGAAAGTGACAGTTTTCTCTTCATAGGGAACCGCCTTGATTATTTATTTGAGATCCTGGTATATACTACGCCTTTTTCAAGACCCTTGCCGCCTGTCTTGATAATACCCATTTCTTCGACAGTAACGAGCTGGAATCCTTGCTTTACAAGTGCAGGAACGATCTTCTTCGTAGCTTCTGCTGTTGACTTATAAAGATCGTGCATCAGTACGATGTCACCGTCTTTTACCTTGCCGATGACCTGTCCGCAGACCTTGTCGCAGTCCTTGCTTTCCCAGTCACGGGAGTCAACATTCCAAAGGATGATCGGGACTTCGCAGACCTTCTTGACTGTGTCGTTATAACGGCCTTCAGGAGGTCTTAAGCAGGAAGAAGGCTTTCCTGAGATCCTTACGAGCTCATCGTCTGTCTTCTTAAGCTTTTCCTTAATTGTCTTCTCATCAAGGGAAGTAAGTCTGTTGTGATTGAATGTGTGGTTGCCCTGCTGATAGCCTAATTCGGCCTCGCGTTTTGCAGCTTCCTCGTTCCAGGAGATTCTGTCACCGACAAGGAAGAATGTGCATTTTTGGCCGTATTCCTCGAATGTGTCTATGATGGAGCCTGTATATATGGAAGGACCGTCATCGTAAGTCAGCGCGACCATTGGCTTGCTGCCATCGATCTCGCGAATGACTTCGCCTTCCTTGCCGAAGTAGTAGAGGTTCTTGCCGTCAAAAGCTCGTGAATTCTTAAGCATCCTGCCGCCGATAAAACCGTGCGTCTTACCTTCGACCGCGATGATGCCGTCAATTCCTGCACCTGTTTCCTGATCGAAAAAGTAGTCTTCACCGTCGACGTTGATCTTACCCTTTGACATAAGGCCGGTCTCTTTGTCGAAGTAATACTGCTTGCCGTCGATTACTGCAAGGCCTGATGCGCCGGAGCCTTCCTTGTCGAAGTAGTACTTGCCGTTTTCGGAATCAACCCAGCCGGACTGCATCTTACCTGTGGAAGGATTGTAATATCTTGCGACTGAATTCACCATCTGGCGTCCGTATAACATACGTCCTTCACTGTCGAAAAGATAATTTCCGCCGTCAATTACAGCTTCGCCGGTAACCATAAGATTAGTGGCAGGATCGAAGTACCTCATCGTATTATCAGGCATCTTGTTAAGTCCTGAGTACGGTTTGCCGGAATCATCGTAAAAGTAAGTTCCTGCGTCTGTTTTTACCCATCCCCGCTTCATGAGGACAAAATAATAAAGAGCAAATGCGCACGCTGCAAGTACGACCAGTCCTAAGACTGCGCCAATAATAATTTTCTTTTTCATATTCTATTCTCCGTTTCCTATTAAACCCGGAGAAAGTTTATCACCGGATAAAAAAGAAGTTCGGTAAATTTGTGTCATATATATGATATTGTGCAGAAAAACCGTAAATGTATAATTTTAAGGCTTTCTCACTCAATTATGCCACGATTATTTTGAAGTTGGATTAAGGTTTGATTACTATTGTTAAGGAAAGAAATCATTAAGGAGGCATAAGACTATGCAAAGAAAAAAGTTCTTATACATATTAGCACTTGCAACTGCAGCCTCACTGACTCTTTCCGTAACGGGATGCAATAAAGCTGCAAATGCTGATCCGTCACAAACATCTGAAGTACAGTCTGTGGTTACAGGTGACATTCAGACGAATGAAGAGATAATTAGTTCGACAGGTGGTGAACACGCGGTTGAAGCAAGCGGTAATACTGCAGAGTACTCTAATGTGAAGATCATCAAGACGGGTGATTCCAGCCAGAATGATGAAGCAGATTTTTACGGCGACAACGCGGCTGTTTTCGCGACGGACAAAGCGACGCTTACGCTTAATAATGTCGTAGTGGATACGAATGGCAAGCACGCCAATGCAGTGTTCTCGTATGGCGAAGGCACGACAGTAAATATCAGCGATTCCGTGATCACGACATCAGGAAACTGTTCAGGCGGTCTCATGACGACAGGCGGCGGTACGATGAATGCTTCCAATCTTTCTATCCATACGACGGGCAATTCTTCTGCTGCGATAAGATCTGACAGAGGTGGCGGAACTGTAACTGTTGACGGCGGCACATACGTAACTGACGGCACCGGATCGCCTGTTATCTACTCAACGGCTGATATAACAGTAAGTAACGCATCGCTTGAATCAACAACATCTGAAGGCGTTGTGGTCGAAGGCAGAAACTCCGTAACACTTAATAACGTATCGCTTACAGCTGATAACAATAAGAAGAACAGTGACAAATCTGACTGTTATAATGCGGTCATGATCTACCAGTCTATGTCAGGTGACGCATCGGTAGGACTTGCAAAGTTTACGATGACGGGCGGCACACTTACAAATAAAAACGGTGATATCTTCTTTGTAAATAATACTGCTACTAATATCACTCTCGAAAACGCGAAGATAGTAAATCAGGATTCTTCCGGAGTTTTCTTAAGGGCAGCTGCGGCAGGCTGGGGAACAGAAGGATCAAACGGAGGTAAAGTAAATCTTTATCTCAAGAACCAGACCTAGGATGGTGATATTGTTGTAGATAAAGTATCTGTTCTTAATATGTACCTTTCATCAGGTTCCGTATATACCGGCACGGTGAATGGCGCGAATGAAGGTTCGGTCTATGTCGAGATAGAATCAGGATCCAAGTGGGTACTGACAGGCGACTCGTATATAACTTCATTAACGTGTGAAGCCGGTGCTGTCGATCTTAACGGACACACGCTTTATGTTAACGGAACAAAGTACACTGACGGATCTGCCTCTTCCGGAACTGCGATCGAGATCAAGACGGAGTCTTCCGGCAAGGGCGATCACGGCGGGAAGAGGGATAAGCCAACGGGCGAAAAGCCGGGCGATCCTCCTTCTGGAGAAAAGCCTCAGGGAGATCCTCCGGCTGGTGATCCTCCACATGGCGGGGACGGAAACGAACCTCCGGCTAAGCCTGACGGGGAAGCATGATCGACAGGGTGAAGGAATCAGCCTGAGAATCAGCTTTTAAGATACCGTTATGGACCTCTACGGCGCGTCTGACATTCATCAGACCAAAGCCGTGGTGGTCTTTATCTTTTTTGGATGTGTATCCTGAAGAACTCAAAAGCTTCTCAGCATCTATCTTTTTTGAAGCTGAATTCGTAATCTTGATAACAAAGAATTTGTCTGTCCTTTTGATGTTGAGTGATATGTGAGGAGCTTCACATGAGGAAGCAGCTTCGATCGCATTATCCAATGCATTCGCGAAGATGCTGCACATATCCATAGGCTTTATATTAAGGCCGCCATCGACGACACCGTCAAGTTCAAAAGAGATCCCGAGCTCGTCCATTTTGTCGGCCTTCATGGAAACGATGAGATCGAGCATCTCGTCACCTGTGACATATTTCGGAGAGAGCGAACTAACGTTGCCGAGCATATCCTTTACATGTTCTCTTGCTTCGTCAGTGTGGCCTTCCTCGAGCATCATCTGTGTGAGCATCAGGTTGTTCTTAATGTCATGTCTGAACCTCTGGGTCTCTATCTGCTTTTTCTTATACTGACCTATATATTCGAGTTGGGCAGAAAGATAAGCTTCCTGTGATTTATTCTTTTCATTAAGTGCTCTTTCGGCAGATGCGACTACCACTGTAACAGGTATTGCGAGACCTAACAGGACGATGAAGATGCCGAAGAAGATGCTGATGATCTGATATTTTTCTGCCAAAGTAGCTTGGTCTTCCGGTACTGCGGCCGGCACCAGAGGGAATATGACAAATAATGTGGTCCAAATCGCAAATATGATGCGGTAAGGGATGCTGATGCGCATGTATTTCTTTTTCCTGTAAAATCCGAAATACACTATTACAAACAATGCCAAAGTAATGAGCAGTGACGCGGCTGATATGGTGATCCAAAGTGGTCCGTAACCCAGTTTTTTGAAAAAAACGTCTTCTACGATGGCATCTGTTCCGCCTGCGAAATAGACTACGGCTACCTGGCAGAATGTGCTGATATAAACAGTCAGAATGTAAAAACAGATGGTGGATTCGACCGCTCTTAAGAACCTTCTTTCCTTATACGCAAAGAAATAGAAAAAGAATGAATACACAAACATGCTTAACGTAAGCAGCGAATTAGTAAGCATGTAGAATTCAGTACTAAAACTCTCTCCGAAAAACACGTTTACAATGACAGTCCAGAGTATGGTAAGAGCCAGTATTCCGAGAGAGGAGAATATGAGTTTTTTTGTAAGTACTACATATCTTCCGAGAAAACATGCCGCGATCAGCACCACCAGCAAAAGAGATAACATGAACACTATATTGTTCATGATGGATATGAATATTGAAGAAATAAAATCCCCGGTTGTAAATTCCATCAGAATGCTGACTCCTCAACAAAAGAATAGAGTGCTTCTTTAAGAGCCTTTTGATTGCTTCGGCTCACGGGAAGCATAGTTCCGTCTTCCATTAGGACATCGCCTTTGGAAAAACTCTTTATCTTGGAAAGAGAGATCAGATACCCTCTGTGAATGCGGAAAAAGCCGTCGCTCTTAAGCTTTTCCTCAAAGTCGCCGATATTGTAGCGTATGGTGTGTTCGCCGTCAGTGGTCACTATCCGTACATTCTGGTTCTCAGATTCCATATAGATGACACTCGCGATATCGATCAGGATCTCTTCTCCGTCTTCCTTGATGATGATCTGTTTGCTGTTTCCGCGTTTGTCCTGAACGTATTTTATGACCTCTTTTAACTTGTTTATATCAACCGGTTTGGTCAGATATCTTAGAGCATTGACTTCGTATCCTTCGAGGGCATATTCAATATGGCTTGTGAGGAATACGATGAAGACGTTCTCGGATCTCGCTCTTATTCTTTTCGCAAGGGTGATACCATCTACAGCAGGCATCTCGATGTCGAGAAAGACGATGTCGTAAGGGCTTTCTGCAAAGGACACACTAAGTTTGTTGCCGTCATCAAAAGTGTCGATATTATAGTCGGCATTGATGAGAAGCTTCTCAAGTGTCGTCTTGAGCTCTATCCTGTATCTTTCCTCGTCGTCACATATGGCAATGCGCATAAAAGCCCCCTCTTGTATGCAATCCTGAACTTATATTAAATGATTTGCGTGCTGAAATACATACTGTTCACGACACATATAATACCATTCACTCCATCAGAACACATGCTGCCGGAACCTAATGCTACAATCCGCCTGAGATAAAACCAAGGGGGTTATTGATATGAAAAATCTTCTAAAGCAAATTGGAAAAGCACTCGGATATTTTGCTGTGTACTTAGTTACAAGTAACGTGGTGACTATGGTGTTCAGCCTCATTCTCGGTTATGTTAAGGGCAAGGAATACAAGGCGGCAGGCATGAGTTATGAAGAAGGCCTGGAATTATTAAAGGCAGATCAGGCAGCGATGACAGGAATCATTCTTCTGATCAGTGCTGTTCTGACACTTTTGATCTATTTCATTGTCGAAAAGGTAAAGAAGTCCAGTATTTTCAAAGAGGCTGACATTAAGCCTGCCACAGGCAAGCAGATCGGCCTTTCAGTCGTAGGCGCACTGGGTGCGATGTTCTTCATGAATTTCATGTTAACTATTCTTCCCATTCCGCAGGACTTATTAGGCGACCTTACATCAGGAGTATCGAAGCTTACAGCTTATCCGTTCTGGCAGGCGATCCTCGCAAATGCTCTCCTTATTCCTATTATGGAAGAGGTTCTTTTCAGAGGTTATATTTTCTCAAGGCTTGAGAAGGCAATGCCCTCTATAGTTGCAGCGCTCATCTCTTCCGTTGTTTTCGGCATCTGCCATGGCGGACTCGTGTGGGCAATCTGGGCATTCTTACTTGGTATGTTCATCTGCGTTGTAAGGATCAAGTCAAGATCGATCGTACCAGGGATCATCATTCACATCATCATGAATACATATGCTATGGTAGTCTCATATTTCCCTGTTCTTGAGAACATAACATATCCCGTTATGTATACCCTTACAGCTGTCGGCGGAATCCTTATGGCAGTATATGTTGTCGGAATCCTTAAGGATAAGAATTATAGTGATAAGGAACAGGCGAAAGTCGCTATCACTGAGTCAAAGTAAAATATAGGGATAATCAGAGAATAGGAACCTTATAGGGGCTGTCTCAGAAACTGAGGTGGCCTTTTTTTACGCTTCCCTTATGGAAAAGTCCAAGCAATACTCCCCGCATGCTGTGACAAATGCTGGGAAAATGGCCGAAAAACACCAAAAGTCCCAGCACAGGTCCAAGCATGCTGTGATTTATGCTGTGAGAATGACCTAAAATGCACTGGCTGCACTAGTCATGCAGAAGCTGGCCTTAGAATTATTGGTATATAGGTTGGAAAGTGATCCGGATCATTAGGGTACTGCGGACAAGGTGATGTCACCTGGTTTTCGAAAAAAGGAGAAACAAAGAAGTCGTTAAAAACATTCTGTTAACCTTTTGCAAAAGCCGACAAATCATTTTCGTGCTGTGATAATCTACGCAGGGTAGCAATTTTATACGGGATGGAAGAGTAAGACTTATGAAAAAGAGCCTGGAAGTCTATAAGCAGATTGCCGAGACATTGGCAAAGCACTTCGATGGCCTTTATTATGTCGATCTTGAGTCGGGTGCGTACACGGAACTCGTCGCTAATAAAATACTTAAAGATCTTGCTATCGCTTCCGACGGGACGGATTTCTTCAAAGAGGCTTCAGCAAGTGCAAAGAAATGCGTTCATCCCGATGATCAGAAGATTGCTCTGGAGTTCTTAAGCAAGGCTAATACTGTAAAGACGCTTTCAAAGCGTGAGTCCAATGCCGCTGTTTACAGGATCGTGGTCGATGGCGAAGTCACACATATGCGCCATGTACAGTTCCTTTGTGATGATAAAAAACATATTGTCTTCTGTGTGAGAAATGTCGAGGAAGAATACCGGCACGAAGAGGACCTTAAGAAGGATCTTAAGTCAGCAGAACTTCTTGCAAGGCTCGATGATCTTACCGGAATCCGTAACAAAAACGCATTCAAAGAACATGTTAAAAATATAGATGCGGCTATCAAGTCTGGCGGCGAAGTCCAGCCGTTCGGCGTGGTCATGTGTGATGTTAATGATCTCAAACTCACTAACGACACTAGAGGCCACAGCTTCGGTGATGAGATCCTTCAGGGCGCGAGCCGCATGATCTGCGAGACGTTCAAACACAGTCCGGTATTCAGAGTCGGCGGTGATGAGTTCGTTGTAATCTTAAGCGGAAACGATTTCAAACAGCGCGAGAAGCTTGTTAAGTCATTCAAACTGCAGTCGGAATCAAACAGGGTTGCCAGAACAGGTTCTGTCGTAGCCTGCGGAATGGCCATCTATCACCCCGATAAGGACAGAAACTTTAATGCTGTATTTAAGCGTGCAGATCAGAAGATGTATAAGAATAAGGGCAAGCTTAAATCCAAAAAGATCATAGATGAATTCCACCGTATGGAAACGATCAAGGATCCTATCCCTGAAGACAGAAGAGCAAAGCTCGACGCGATGTTTGGTGCGATGTTCACCGTTGCAGGTGGAGGCTATGTATATCTTAACGACATGCGGTACGACTTCTCGAGATGGTCATTGCCTTTGATCAATGATTTCGGTCTTGCAGCAGAGTATATGTACCATGCTGACAGCATCTGGCAGAATTACATACATCCTGATGATGTTGATGTATACAGAAGCGCAGTTGATGCGGTCCTTTGCAAGGATGCTGAACTTAAGTGTATAAACTACCGTGCGCGGAAAGCAGACGGTTCATATGTGCTTCTTACCACCAGAGGTTTTGTCTTAAATGATGACAAGGGCAATCCTGAATACTTCGGAGGGATAATCATCCCGCAGTGATCTTATGCAGGTAATCAACGGCGAATGGTACATGAACGGCCTTGACTGGGACGATGAAGGCTGTATCCACAGTAGTGATGAGCTCCTTGAAGTGATCGGGCGGACAGGTTTTCTCCCGCTGTTCGAGAATTCCATTCCCGGTTTTTCCGTCGAGAGCATGACTGATCCATCCTGCTGGTGGAGCGGTGACACCGATACCGATCCGTGGGAGTGGAGGATCACGCTGGTTAGGACAGGCAAGGTTGCATACGGAAAATTCTATGGCGGCCGTGCGGGGTTCGTATCGAAAAAATGGTTCCCTTATTTTGCCAATGTTCGCCGCGACGGTTATGACTTCGATGCGCTTTACGAAGACGGTAAAGCCGGTTACCGCGAGAAACTCCTGATGGATCTTTTCGTGCCAGCGGGAAAAGATATGTGGGATATCGATCCTTCTTCACTTGATGAATACGGTTGTGCAGCATCTCTTTATACTCACGAGATGAAAGAGAAGGGCGGCTTTGGAAAAGGCGGCGAGAAGAACTTTGAAGGGATACTCACCAAGCTTCAGATGCAGTCTTATCTGATCGTTCAGGAATATAAGTGCAGACAGAATAAACGCGGTGAAGAATACGGGTGGCCTGTGGCGGTAATGACTCCGCCTGAGTATCTGTGGGGCTATAAGCATGTCACAGGAAGATACAAGGAAACGCCTGAACAGTCGAAGGATAAGATCGTAAAACAGATCTTAAAGCATTACGATACTGATGAGAAAACGGTCAGGAAACTCTTATGAGCAAGTATTCCGTGAAAGTAGTCAAAGGGGAACCCGAAGCTCCGCTTATTGTTCTGAATTCATTTGGTGACGAGTGGAAAAAGACTGTTGATGCATTGGATGCCATGGAGCATCCTTCATACTCTCTTATAGCTGTAACTGATATTGACTGGAACAAGGACCTGTCTCCATGGAAAGCGGATGCCGTGTTTAAGGGCGAGTCCGGCTTTGCAGGCGGTGCAGATCAATATCTTGCGATCCTTACAGAAGAGATCATTCCTGAAGCGGCAGAATCTAATGGCTTGAATCCTGCTGCAAAGTATATCTGCGGTTATTCGATGGCTGGACTTTTTGCACTGTATTCTCTATACAAGACAGATGTGTTCTCCGGTGCTGCAAGCTGCTCCGGCTCCTTGTGGTTTCCGGGATTCAGAGAGTTCATATCAGAGAATGGATTTGCATCTTTTCCATCGAAGATATATCTGTCTCTTGGAGACCGTGAAGCACTGACTAAGAATAAGATCATGGCTTCTGTGGAAGATAATACCAGAGCGGCTTCTGATATTTATAGATCGATGAACATTGATATGTTGTTCGAGATGAATAAAGGTGGGCACTTTAATGAGCCTGAAGTAAGGCTTGCAAAGGGGATAAGGTATCTTTTAACCTGACGTTTTTCCGTCACCTGTAAATACGACACTGTACATGTCTTTTACCGGTATGCTCTCTCCGTCTGTAAATACTATTGCATTGCTGTACTGATCGATGGTCCTGGCATTGCCGATCTTCGAGGCGTATCTTCCTCCATCTTTTTTCTTATCGGGTATGAAGTAAGTGACTCGTATCTCAGGACGTTCCCTGAGCCTGCTCTGAAGTTCTGCTAACTGACGGTTAAGTTCAACGATCTCATCTTCCAGCATCTCGCGCCTGCTGTCAGTCAGTCTTTCTGTCTCTTCAACGGCGTCCTCATAGCCGACAAGCGCTGCGAAAGGTGAGAACTGTGCAGCCCTGTCGTGGATCGGCATAGGAGGGAGGTCAGGATAAAGTGGCCTCGTCTTGTCTTTTATATCGTCGTATCTCATGCCTTGTGTCCGCCTATCTGGCTGTTGCGTTCTATTGCAGTTCCGCCTTTGTTAAGATTCTTAGCCTTTACCACAGCATTCTTGCCGTACTTGTGCTTTATCTCGAGCATTGCTTCCTGGAGGGCACGCTCCTTGGAAAGTGCCTCATCTTCCTTTTCTTTCTCTTCGTCGGTATCAGCAAGATCGAAGATGCTCATCTGCTCGTGCTTGGTGAGCTTGGGGAGATCTTCTTCGGGAATAACATTGCATGCTGCTATTCCGAGCCTCCTGCTTAAAAGATCCGGATCTGCTATGGCGTCGAAAAGCTTCATTACGGCTTCTGTTATTATCTTTGTCGATGACGTGTGCCTGTCGAGATTAATGGTTCCGTGAGCGTGCTTCGGAACTTCTCTTCCGTAGTAATCTATTACGGTCTCGCCCTGGTATTTGCCGCTCGAGAGACTCTCCCTGTCGTATCCTATCGTGAGCACTATCTGATTGGTGACGATGCCTTTCTCCACGAGATCAAGGGATAAGACATCTGCCATCTCCCACGTGATGAGCCTTGTTGTGTCGTAATCCGTCGGCTCCTTAAGGACCTGCCCTGTGGATATGCTGTTGTTGTCAGGACTGTATTCCTTTACATCTTTTATTGTTGTCGGCTCTATTCCCCATGCGTGGTCCACAAGAAGTTCCGCATTCTTTCCCAGAAGCTTATAAAGCTGGCCAAGGCTCTGTCTGTTAAGTGAGCATCTCGCGATATCCCCCATGGTATAGAGGCCTATCTTCGCTATCCTGGCGGCAGTGCCTCTGCCTACACGCCAGAAGTCTGTAAGCGGCATGTGTTCCCATAACTGTTCCTTGTACTGTGCTTCGGAAAGTTCGGCGATCCTCACACCGTCGCTGTCTGCAGGGATATGCTTGGCAACGATGTCCATCGCGACTTTGCAGAGGAACATGTTCGGGCCGATCCCGGCTGTCGCAGTAATGCCCGTGGTATGAAGGACATCCTGTATCAGCATCCTGGCAAACCCGTGCGGGGTCTGATGATAGATCCCGAGATAATGCGTAGCGTCAATGAATACTTCATCGACCGAATAAGCAAAGATGTCTTCAGGTGACACATACTTGAGATATATCCCGTAGATCTGTGCGCTTACCTTCATGTAGTGTGACATCTGCGGAGGCGCGACCACATAGTCGACCTCAAGTTCCGGGTGGCGTTCGAGCTCGAAGCTCCAGATGCTCTTGCCGGTGAGTTTCCTTCCCGGTGCCTTGTAACGTCTGCCGTTATTGATCTGTTCGACTTTCTGGACGACTTCGAAAAGCCTGGCTCTTCCGGGGATCCCGTAGCTCTTAAGTGAAGGGGAGACCGCAAGGCAGATAGTCTTCTCTGTCCTCGTGGGATCTGCAACGACCAGGTTCGTCTGAAGCGGGTCGAGCTTTCTTTCCACGCACTCAACGCTTGCGTAGAAAGATTTGAGATCGATAGCCACATAGACTCTTTCCATCGTTATTCCCCTTGAAGTATAGTTATTTGACATAAGTCTAACAGAATAACCAATCAGTTATTGGGACAGTTTTTATATCGTGTTTGTGTTTCTATCGGCAGGAGAATGCGATAAGATTTGGCTATATTAATTTTGGAGTGTGTCAAATGTACTGTGAAAAATGCGGTTCTTTAATAGAAAATGGTGATGTATTCTGCAGCAATTGCGGTGCTGCAGTTCCTGAGATTTCTGCAGCGCCCGCTCCGGCACCTGTTGCTGCGGCTGTTAACCCTGCGCCCGCACCGGCTCCGGCACCTGCACCGGCAGCTCAGCCTGTTCAACCTGTCCAGCCTGTACAGCCTTATCAGTACCAGCCGGTACAGCCGTATCAGCCTGCACAGCCTTATCAGTATCAGCCGGTACAGCCATACCAGCCTGTTCAGCCATATCAGCCTTATCAGCCTGGCATGCAGGCACAGCCCTTCGGACCTGTTGTTCAGACAGTCCAGCCTGTTCAGCCGGCATACAATATTCCGGCGCCTTCCGGCATTAAGCCCGGATCAAGAAGCAACGGCTTCGGTCTTGCAGGAATGCTTCTTGCTATAGGCTCGATCGTCTTTTTCTGGTTCCCGTATGTAGGTCTCGGACTTGCAGTTCTTGGCCTGATCATGTCTATTGTCGGATTAGCCAGACGTGGCCGCGGCAAGGGAACTTCCATAGCAGGTCTCATCATTGCGATATTCGGTATTGGCTGGGGACTCATCTATTCTTTCGCCTTTGCAGAGGCATGGGAGAAAAGACAGCTGAGAAAGACCAGGGTTACCACTGCTTATACATACACTACCGAAGAGTCCACTACCGAAAGTGATACATCTGACACTGACGAGACGGACGATACAACAGACGAGACTGAATCTGAAGAGACAACTTAACTGACAGTTGAAACTGATCCCGGGGTGAGCCTATGAAAACTTTAAAGACTGTTTCATTGGTATTGATACTTTGTTTGACTTTATCTTTTGCAGGATGCAACGCTGAAGCCCCTGAAACTTCGTCAGACACTTCAGCATCAGTATCTGAGACCACCACGGAAACGCTTGTGGAGTCTTCTTCAGAAGAGACAGAGCCTGAAGTTGTTTATGACTTTACCTGGAACCAAACTGTAGAAGGGCATTTTAACCTGTATCTGGTGGATAATCTCGGCTGCAGCCTTTATGAGTATCTGCGCAGATTCGGTCTCACAGATGAGCTTGGTGTGTATCTGACGGAATTCGTTAATGCCTATTTCAGAAAGGAATACGGGAGTGTCCCGTTATCTGTTGCGGGTAATTTTGGTTTTGATTCCGAGAATCCTTACCTCAAATATGAAGAGCATCCGGAAGAGTTCACGAAGCATTTTCTGTCGGGCAAAGACCTTAAGACGAATATATTTGCTAATCAGGTTGTATTCAGCTATCTCGTGCAGAATCAGATGCCTTTCGGTACAAGAGTTCCGATAGAGAATATGAGGGACCTTTTGGGCACGAAAATATATACTTTTGATACAGCTGCTTATATCAAGAAAAACTTTTCGAAAGATAAATTTGACGGCTCAAAGAAATACAGTGCAGAAGGATTGTTTACGATCCTGACAGCTTATAATCTGGCTGTGGGTAATCTTGATGGAGAACCGACTTCCATTGAAACCGTTGATAAGCTGTTAAAAGAACACTATGGAGACAAAGCACCGTACATTGGTGAAGTATTGACTGCTGAACGATATAAGGAACTGTTCGGGAAAGAACCTGTAAGCCTTACATACATTCCCGGCGCTGTCACAGACAGGAAGAATGCCGTAAAAGAAGTTGAAACTGACAGTTCGATAATCGGTTCCTGGACCTTGAACATCGGTCTTTACAAGCAGACCTACAAGTTCAATAAGGATATGACCGGTTCCATGACCATGCAGATAAAAGATGCGACAACCATAGATCCAAAAACTCATAAGATAGTTAAAAAGAAGCCCGTAACATCCCAATTTACATATGAGATAATCTCAAAACGCATTATCAGGATCACTTATGCCGGCGGGGAAGAGAAGATTTGGAGTTACAGGGTCAATGCGAAGAAAAAGCAAATTAATATTTCCACGCAGGGAACGTTCAAAAAGAATTAAGGAAAGCCCGGTATTTATAGTACAATCAGATTATCAAGATTAATCGGAGGAATAAGTTATGGCAGATAAGAAAAATATCGAGATACCTTCACTTTTCGGAGATACGATCAAGCAGATTGTTGAATCCTTAGGTGACGACAAGAAGTCTTCAAGCAAGAAAACGACTACTGCAAAGAAGACTTCAACAGCTAAGAAGACATCAACAGCCAAGAAGTCCACAACTGCAAAAAAGACTACAACTGCCAGGAAGACTACAACGGCTAAGAAGACCACTGCCACAAAGAAGGTCAACAAGATCTTCTTCGAGATCGGCGGCAAGCAGATCGATATGAAGGCAATCGAGAAGAAGGCTGCCAAGCTCGGCGGAACAGTCTATGTAGTTGCCAATGAGAGGAAAATGTACGACAGCGAAGGCAATTCCATCAAGCTGTTTGACTGATCTTATACGCGAAAATAAGGAGCTTCAGCCCCGGTTCCTGTAGGCCGGGGCTTGTTTTTGCCCTAAAATCAGTGCATAAAGGACTTCTGCCGGAGATTAAAGCAAATTATAGGCGAAAAGCCGCTTTTTATTGTTTAATCTTCTTTTTATATTATAATATGTCCGATAATGCCGTATCAGGCACTTTACAGAAACCTATTGAAAAGAGGCCGTCATGACAAACGAGGAATTAAAAAAAGTTCAGGGAGAACTCCTTGTAATCGCCAAAGAGATCAAAAGAGTATGTGAGAAGAACCAGATCAACTATTTCCTCGCAGGCGGTACGTTAATAGGTGCCGCAAGACATAAGGGATTCATTCCGTGGGATGATGATCTTGATATGGGAATGCTCCGTGAAGATTACGAGCGTTTCGTGAAGATCGCTCCTAAGGAACTTGGAGAAGGCTTTTACCTCCAGACAATGGAAACAGATCCTGAGTATGGCCACGCTTTTGCCAAGGTTAGAATGAACGGAACTGTCTACCGCGAGATGGCTGACTCCACCAAGAAGGTTCATCAGGGCTTTTATGTCGATATCCTGCCTTATGACAATATTCCTGACGATAAGGAAGAACTGGCACAGATGGCAGAACGTATCATGGAATGCCGTACGCTCATGCATATGAAGGGCCGTCTTACACCATGGAAGACTAATCCGCACCTTTTGAAGCGTTGCAAATCCTATTTTCACTATCTGAAGATCAGGATCCGTGCTTCCAAGATCCCGCGCCAGCAGTTAATCGATGAGTTTAATAAGAATATGTTGCGTTATAATGATTCTGTTACTAGCCGTGTTTGCCAGGAATCAGGCGGCGCAAGATTCGGTAAGTATCCGATAGACAGGAGTTTGTTGACAGAGTTCACGATGCTGGATTTTGAAGATGACAAGTTCCAGTGTCCCAAAGACTACGACAAGTTCCTGCGTTCTATTTACGGAGACTATATGCAGCTTCCGCCGGAAGAGAAGAGAGTGTGCACACACGGTATTATTGATTTAAAGTTCAGGGAGGACACCAAATGAAGTACATTACATTTGATGACATTAAGAATTTAAACATCACTCCTCGTCAGAGTTATGAGTGGATCGACTACGTCTTGCGTAACAGGGATAAGTTCATCCTGCCTACAAAAGTAAGGATCCCTCTTGAAGAAAGCGATTACTGCAATGTCATGCCGTGCTCCATGCCTGACGGTAAGTTCTTCGGCCTCAAGGTTATCAACAGAAGTGAAGCAAGAAGAGAAGCTGGTGAGCTGAATCTCGATTCCCAGATCCTTCTTTACGATTACGACAGTGCAAATCTTAAATCAATAATGGACGGTAACTATATAACCACCATCAGGACTGCTGCAGTAGCAACACATTCCATTATGAATTTTGCTGATAACTATGAGACTATCGCCATGGTAGGCCTTGGCAATATCGGTGTTGCAATTGGAGATATCTTTTTCGAGCTGATCAAGGACCGCAAGGTCACTGTTAAGCTCTTCAAGTACAAGAATCATTGTGAGCGCTTTATCGAGCGTTTTAAGAAGTATGACAACATCACATTTGTCGAATGCGATACATATGAAGACCTTATGAGAGACAGTGATCTCATAATCTCTTCTGTAACATATGCAGAGAACGATTTCTGCGATCCTTCAGTATATAAGCCCGGATGCACCATCCTTCCTGTCCACATGAGAGGATTCATGGAGTGCGACCTCCAGTTCGATCACATGATCGTATCTGACATGGTCCGTGCAAAGGGCTTTAAGTATTTTGACAGCTATAAGAAGGTAACGCTTACAGACGATATCCTTGAAGGTAAAGTTCCTGTCAGAGAGAATCCGAATGACAGAGTACTTATCTATAATCTCGGACTTGCAATCACAGACCTCTACTTTGCTTCCAAGATCTATGAGCTTGTCAGCAAGGAAGACTCTGAGGATTTAAGACCGAAGCAGAGTTTCTACATGTAATAACGGGAGAATAATGATGAAGAAGATTTTAACTTTTGGCGTTTATGACTATTTCCATATCGGACACTTACGCCTGTTCAAGCAGTGCAAACAGCATGCTGATTATCTGGTCGTTGCCGTACAGAACGGTGATTACATCAAGAAGTTCAAGCCGGATGCAACTGTCCTTTATTCAACGGAAGAGAGAGTAGAGATACTTGAAGCGTTAAGAGTTGTTGACGAAGTAGTTGTATACGATACTGTCGGCGTTGAAGCTCTCGAGAAGATCGACTTCGATATTCTTGCCCTTGGTGAGGACCACATCGGAGAGAGATTTACCATTATCGAGAACTGGTGTAAAGAGCACGGCAAGAGCGTCGTAAGACTTAAGCGTACACCCGGTATCTGTTCTTCTGCTATCAAAGAGACCATAAGGAGGACTTAAGAAGTGTCTGAGTTTAATGGCGCTACATTAATGATCACCGGAGGAACAGGTTCTTTTGGTTCCACTGTTTTAAAGCATTTCCTTGATACTGACATCGGTCAGATCCGCATCTTCTCCAGAGATGAGAAGAAGCAGGATGACATGAGACACGAGCTTCAGGCAAAGCATCCTGAGACAGCAGGAAAAGTAAAGTTCTATATCGGAGATGTACGTGATCCCCGTTCCGTTGCAGATGCAATGCCGGGTGTGGATTACATCTTCCATGCTGCTGCGTTGAAGCAGGTTCCTTCATGCGAGTTCTTCCCGATGCAGGCAGTAAAGACAAATGTCGAAGGTACGGATAATGTCCTTCATGCTGCTATCGATGCAGGTGTTAAGAGGATCGTATGTCTTTCAACAGATAAGGCAGCTTACCCGATCAATGCCATGGGTATTTCCAAGGCAATGATGGAGCATGTCATCTATGCCAATGCGCGTGTTGCTGCAGAGCGCGGCGGAACAGTTATCTGCTGCACACGTTATGGTAACGTTATGTGCTCAAGAGGTTCTGTAATCCCGCTCTTTATCGATCAGATTAAGTCCGGCAGTCCTATCACTATCACAAATCCTGATATGACACGTTTCCTTATGAACCTTGATGAGGCAGTCGATCTCGTAAGATTTGCGTTCAATCATGCTAATCCGGGTGATCTTTTCATCCAGAAGGCTGATGCTTCAACTATCGGTGATCTTGCCAAGGGCGTTCAGAAGCTCTTCGGTGATACGGGTACGAACATTATCGGTACACGTCACGGTGAGAAGCTTTATGAGACTCTTATGACACGTGAAGAGAGATTAAGATCTGAAGATATGGGCAACTACTTCAGAGTAGCTGCAGATAACCGTGATCTTAACTATGACAAGTTCTTTGTTAAGGGTCAGGTAATGACTGAAGCTGAGGAATCTTACACATCTCACAACACAACACTTCTCGATGTTGATGGTGTAGTTAAGAAGATCATGACGACAGACTATGTCAAAGAGGAATTGAACGGCATCAGCCACTCCTGAGCGTAATTACACGATATGAAAGAAAAGCTTCTGTTAGTCGGCGCCGGTGGATTTGGAAGGGTTGTATTGGAACATGCAATTCAATCCTACGATTGCGCCTTTGTCGATGACGGTCCCGAAAAGGGAACGCTTGTTAACGGAATTCCTGTTATAGGAAAGACGGATGAGCTTGAGAAGTTTTCCGATGAATATAAGCTTCTTGTAGTCACGATCGGAAATAATGCATTCCGTGAGAAGATCTACAAGGCTGCAGAGAAAGCCGGATACACATTCCCCAACATAATCGACCCTTCCGCATACATAAGTCCTTATTCTTCAATAGGTACAGGCTGCATTATCCTGAATAATGCAGTTGTTCAGAATGGGGCGGTCATAGGGGACGGCTGTGTATTGAATCCGGGCGTTGAGGCTCACCAGGATTCAGTGATCGGCAACTACTGCCTCGTATATACCAATTCGGTCATCAGGTCCTATGCAAATGTCGGAGACCGTACGAGGATAGGTTCCACAGTTACGGTGTCTAACGGATGCATCATTTCTGAAGACAGTGATATCGAAGATGGCACAGTAGTGAGAACAGATAGATAAAGATCTATATGATCAGAATGGAGAAATCATATGGCAAATGCGACATGGAAAGATAATGGCAAGATCAAACTGATGATAATAGTAGGCACAAGACCTGAGATCATCCGCCTTGCAGCAGTTATCAAAAAGTGCAGAAAATACTTCGATACTCTTCTTGTACATACAGGCCAGAATTACGATTACAACCTGAATGGTGTTTTCTTCAAGGATCTCGAACTTGAGGATCCTGAGCTTTATCTTGATGCAGTAGGAAACGATCTTGGTGAGACAATGGGCAACATCATCGCTGCAAGCTATAAGGCAATGGCTGAGCTTAAGCCTGATGCGGTTCTTGTTCTTGGTGATACAAACTCATGTCTTTCTGTTATCGGCGCCAAGAGACTTCATATCCCGATCTTCCATATGGAAGCAGGCAACAGATGTAAGGATGAGTGCCTTCCTGAAGAGACAAACCGCCGTATCGTAGATATCATTTCCGATGTTAATCTCGCATACAGCGAGCATGCCAGAAGATATCTTGCAGACTGCGGACTTCCCAAGGAGAGAACTTATGTAACCGGTTCGCCTATGGCTGAAGTGCTCCGTGCAAATCTCGAGAAGATCGAGTCTTCCGACATTCACGAGCGTCTTGGACTTGAAAAGGGTAAGTACATTCTCCTGTCTGCACACCGTGAGGAGAATATCGATACCGAGAAGAATTTCTTATCACTTTTCACAGCAATCAATAAGATGGCTGAAAAGTACGATATGCCTATCCTTTATTCATGCCATCCCCGTTCAAAGAAGAGACTTGAAGCATCAGGATTCGAGCTCGACAAACGCGTTATCCAGCATGAGCCTTTGGGATTCCACGATTATAACTGCCTGCAGAAAAATGCTTTTGCAGTAGTTTCAGATTCAGGTACTCTTCCTGAGGAGAGCAGCTTCTTTACTTCAGTCGGGATGCCCTTCCCGGCAGTTTGCATCAGGACTTCCACAGAGCGTCCTGAAGCGCTTGATAAGGGTTGCTTCATCCTTTCCGGCATCGACACCAAGGGATTGCTCCAGGCTGTTGACACAGCAGTGGAGATGGTCAGAAACGGCGATAACGGCATTCCGGTTCCTGACTATGTTGATGAGAATGTTTCCGACAAGGTCGTTAAGATAATTCAGTCATATGTCGGCGTTGTAAATAAGATGGTTTGGAGAAAGGATGTATGAAGATCCTTGTAACCGGAGCCAAGGGCATGGTCGGAACTGCTCTTGTAAATAATCTGAAGAATATCAGGGACGGCAAGAACAGGACAAGACCGGAGATCTCCATTGATGAGATCTATGAATATGACATAGATTCCACAGAAGAGGAACTGGACAGATACTGCGCAGATTGTGACTTTGTCTTTAATCTTGCCGGTGTAAACCGGCCGAAGGATCCTGAAGAATTCATGAAGGGAAATTTCGGTTTTGCAAGCACTCTTTTAAACTGTCTGAAGGCACATCAGAATAAAGCATCGATTATGCTGAGTTCTTCTATTCAGGCTACGCTGTCAGGCCGCTTTGGCGATTCCGAATACGGAAGAAGCAAGAAGGCGGGCGAAGATCTCTTTTTCGAATATGCAAAAGAGACAGGTGCGAAGGTAGCAGTATACCGTTTCCCGAATCTTATGGGTCATTCAAGACCTAAGTACAATTCAGCAGTATCGACATTCTGCTGGGCTGTTGCAAATGACGAGGAATTCACGGTCAATGACCGTTCGACAGAGATCGAGTATCTCTATATTGATGATCTTGTTGAAGGCATGTTCGATCTCCTTGAAGGCAAGGAAAAACACTGCGAGTTTGATGGCGTTGAGACTGTCTTGAAAGATGACGGTGCTTTTTGCTGTGTGCCTGTTACACACAAGGTGACATTAGGCGAGATCGTAGATCTCCTCGAGCAGTTCAAATCTCAGCCGAAGACTTTGATGATGCCTAAGATGCCTGATGGATCTTTTGCAAAAAAACTCTACAGTTTGTATCTTTCTTATCTTCCCGCTGACAAGTTTAAATATGCGCTGAAGATGAATGTTGATGACAGGGGTTCGTTTACTGAACTCGTTCATACGGAAGACTGCGGACAGGTATCTATCAACATCAGCAAGCCCGGTATTACAAAGGGCCAGCACTGGCATAACTCCAAGTGGGAACTCTTTATCGTCGTTAAGGGTCATGCTCTTATTCAGGAGCGTAATATCAATACCGGCGAGATGGTCGAATTCGATGTTTCCGGTGACAAGATTGAAGCAGTTCACATGATCCCGGGATGGACACATAACATCATCAATCTTTCTGATACTGAAGACCTCGTTACCGTCATGACATGTAATGAGATATTTAATCCGGAACGTCCGGATACATTTGCTGAAAAGGTGTAAAAGGCGTTCTTACGGATATGGATAACAAGCAGATCAAAGTTCTTATGATTGTTCCGAATCTTCGCGCGTCGAGCGGCGTGGCAAGCTTTGTAATGAATTACTACAGGAGCATTGATCATGACAGATTCAGGATCGATTTTGCGACTCTGACCTACAGGGAATCACCATACTTTGAAGAACTCGAGAAGCATGACTCCAAGGTCTTTGTTCTGGGTTCTCTTCTAAGACATCCTTTTAAGCATTTTAAGAATGCGAAGAAGATCATTAAAGAAGGTAACTATGATATTGTCCATGACAATACACTTCACCAGTCCATTCCTCTGATGGGATATGCAAAGAAAAAAGTTCCTGTAAGGATCCTTCATTCCCACAGCATCAAGATCGGTGAATCAGGATTAAAAGTTAAGATCAACAAGATGCTTATGCCTGTGCTCTTAAGCAAGGCAAATCATTATACTGCATGCTCTTCAAATGCCGGCAAAGCCATGTTCGGTGAAAAGGATTTTACTGTTATCCCGAACATAATCGATACGGATGTTTTCCTGTTCGATGATGCAAAGCGTGAGGCTGTCCGTGCAAGAGAAAACGTTAACTGCAAGTATCTTGTCGGTTCAGTCGGAAGAGTAGCAGAAGCGAAGAATCCTGTATTTGCTGTGAGCGTCATGGAAGAAGCTCTGAAGAGAAGAGATGACATCTGTTACTGGTGGATAGGAAGCGGTCCTCTTGACGGTCAGATGAAGCAGCTCGTTGAAGAAAAGAACATCTCAGACAGGGTCCGTCTCTTAGGCAGCAGAGACGATCTGAATGAACTCTATCAGGCTATGGATCTGTTCTTCCTCCCAAGCCGCGGAGAAGGTTTTGGACTTGCTTGCGTAGAGGCGGAATCGGCAGGTCTTCCGTGTGTTATATCGACTAATTTCCCCAAGGAAGTTAATGTAACCGGCAACGTTAAGTTCGTGCCTCTTGAGGACGATATAAGCAAGTGGGCTGATGCGGTCATCGAATCACTTGATAAGAAAACAGACCGTCTTGAAGCGAACAGGATTTGCAGAGAAAGTGCTTATTCAAAAGCCGGTTCAGGTGATGCACTTTCAAAATATTATGAACAGTTAATTGTATCGGAGAAGTAAGGAATCATGGCATTGAACATTATCTTGATAGCAGGCGGATATTATCCTAACTTCTCGGCTACAGGTAACTGCATCCGTCAGATAGCAAACTGTTATGTGGAAAGAGGACATAACGTTTACATGCTCAGCACAAGTCCTGACGGTCAGGAAACAAATGAGGATTTTGAAGGACAGCACATATACCGTGTGGTAAGTAAAAGATCTAAGGCTATTGCCAGGAACCGCACTGCCAAAAGAGACTTTGCAGGAAAGATAAAAGTAATCGCTTCGAAGTCATACTGGGCAGTCCGTAAGCTTATGGCAAAAAGCGGTATGGATGAAGGTCTTGTAAAAGCATATGAGAATAAGCTTGAAGAGCTCCATTCCAAAGGCGTAAAGATCGACTGCGTAGTGCCTTGCTGTCTGCCGGTAGAAGGCCTTAAGGCAGGCTACTTATTCTGCAGCAGATACAATATTCCGCTGTTCCCGCTTCTCTACGACAGATACAGCGGCAACAGGGATTATTTCCGTTTCACATGGGCATGGAAACTTAAGAAGAAGGGTGCGGAAAAACTCGAGAAAGAGATCTTTGATTATTCCGAAAAGGTTTTCTATATCGATAACTGGGGTCCGTACTTTGAAGCGCATAAGAGGGACAACGCTGTCAGGGTCGAGCACCCGCTCGTTGTTAAGCGTCCTGCGGTAACTCCTCTGCCGTTAAAGGGCTCAGCAAAGATCAATGCCATCTATCAGGGTGAGATCAATCATACGATGAGACCTCCGCAGGCAATGATCACTGCATTTGAGAAGATCGCTGAGACAGATCCTGATGTGAATCTCCATGTTTTCGCTTCGGGAAATGCTGTCGAAGACGTTAAGAAAGCAGCCGTCGCACATCCTGAATCTATCAGGTTCTATGGTAAAGTCAGCAAGGAGATGGCTGACCAGTATTACGCTTCTGCAAATGTGCAGATAATACTTGCAAATACTGATAAGGAGATAGTGTCCAGCAAGATCTTCGAGAGTGTCGCATCCGGTTATCCTATCGTCTATTTCTACTTCTCGGAGGAGGAATTGTCCTATAATCTTCTGAAGAAGTATCCAATGGTGCTTTTCGTGCGTCAGGACAAGGTACAGGATGAATGTGATAAGATCCGTGACTGGATGTACAGTAACTGCGGAAAACGTGTTGATTTTGCTCTTGTGGCAAAAGCTTACGACGATGCGACCCCCGATCTTGTGGTTGATACATCGGTCGGTATTCTTGATAAGGGTGAAGGTGTAAGACAGTAATGAAAGAGATATCAATAGATGAAGCAAAGAGACTTCAGCTCGAGATACTGAAGAAAGTAGCGAAGTTCTGTGACGATAACGGCCTGCGTTATTTTATCTACTATGGAACATATCTTGGTGCCGTAAGGCATAAGGGATTCATTCCGTGGGATGACGACATTGATATCTGCATGCCAAGACCTGATTATGAGAAGTTCATGGATATATTCAAAGCCGAGAATTGCGCAGTGTTCGCATGGCGTAAAGACAATAAGATCATAGTTCCTTTTGCCAAAGTCTACGACACGAGGACCGAGCTTATAGAGAACGGTAATTTCGGTGAGACATACGGCGTTAACATAGATATTTTCCCTATGGACGGACTTCCTTCAAAGGCCGGAAGCGTAAAGCGCAGAGTGAATTACATGCGCTTTTGTTACGGTATGCAGATAGGTGCGACAATAGGTGATTATTCGAAAAGATCCAGGAGCAAGAAGATCCAGATCGCTCTTATGAAAGCTTTCTACAAAATCTTTCACTGCCAGCATTATCTTTGCGGCCGTACTATAAAACATGCTCAGAAGTATGACTTCGATACTTCAGAGAATGTTGCAGTTCTTGTCTGGGGTTATGGCCAGAGGGAAGTTAACAGGAGAGATTCCATTATGCCTCTTCGTAAGATTCAGTTTGAAGATGGTGAATTCTGGGCGCCCGGTACAGACGAGAGCCTGAAGCACGCATTCGGTGATTACATGCAGCTTCCTCCTGAGGACAAACGTCATTATAAGCATCTGCCTAAGATGAATTGGAAAGAATGAGCATGAAGATACTTGAGATAAATGAAGTTAATTTCGGCAGTACCGGAAAGATCATGCTTCAGATCGCAGATCTCGCAAGATCTGATGGTCATGAGGTGATCTGTGCTTATTATGCGAGACGCAGTAAGGAAAAGTCTCCTGACAGCATCTACATCGGCAATAAGGTCTCATGCAACATTCATAAGAGACTTCATAAGTATACCGGTTACAATGGATGCTTCTCTCATATCTCCACATGGAATTTCTTAAGGAAAGTAAAGAAGTTCGATCCGGATATCATTCATATCCATAACCTTCATAACTGCTATATCAATCTCCCGATGCTCTTCAGATACATAAAGAAGAACAATAAAAGAGTGATATGGACACTGCACGACTGCTGGTCTTTTACCGGCCAGTGCCCGTACTTCTCGCTCATAGGCTGTGAGAAGTGGAAGACAGGCTGTCACGACTGCGAACAGATAAACAGATACCCTTCTTCTAAGGTGGACCGAACAAGTAAGATGTGGTCATTAAAAAGAGAATGGTTTACCGGCGTAAAGGATCTTACGATAGTTACACCTTCCGAGTGGCTTGCCGGACTCGTTAGACAATCTTATCTTAAGGATTATCCGGTCAAGGTCATATATAACGGTATAGACCTCAGAGTGTTTAAGCCTACAGAAAGTGATTTCCGAAAAAAGAACGGTCTTGAAGATAAATATATTCTTATAGGCGTTGCTTCAGTCTGGGAGAAACGCAAGGGTATAGATGTATTTATTGAGCTCGCGAAGAGACTGGATGACAAATACAAGATCGTTCTTGTGGGAACAAATGAGAAAGTGGATGAGATGCTTCCTGATAACATCATATCCATACACAGAACATCCAATCAGAAGGAACTTGCAGAGCTTTATACTGCTTCAGACCTGTTTGTAAACCCCACGAGGGAAGAAGTTTTCGGACTGGTAAACGCGGAAGCGCTTGCCTGCGGCACACCGGTACTGACATATAAGACCGGCGGATCTCCTGAAGTTATAGACGGGAAGTCGGGTTATGTTATCGACAATGAGGATATAGATGCGCTGATGGATCAGATCAGATCTATCTGTGAGAACAAAAGATACAGTGAAGAAGACTGCATCAATCGTGCAGAATGCTTTAACAGTATGGACAAATTCAGAGAATATTTGCGCTTGTTTAGCCACAAATAAGAAGTTTATGTGTGGTACAATCAGCGGGTTTTAATAATGGTTTTCGAGGCGGGATCCAATGACTAATAAAGTTGCAAGGAATGCGACATGGATAATCGTATGCAGGATAGTTCAGGCTATCCTGAGCTTTGTCATTAATAAGTTTACGGCAAAGTTCCTGGGCACATCCAACTTCGGTGTTATCACTTATGCATCTTCGCTCGTAACATTTGTGCTGCCTATCATGAGGCTTGGTCTCAATAACATTATCGTTCAGGAGATAGTACATCACCCTGAACGTGAGGGTAAAGCACTTGGAACGATGATCTTCATGAATGTCTGCTCCTCGATCGCGTGTATTGCAGGAGTAATATCTTTTGCCTATGTGGCAAATCCCGGCGAACCTGAGACTGTTATCGTCTGCGCGCTGTTCTGCGTTACATTGATATTCCAGGCAACTGAGATGGTTCACTTCTGGTTCCAGGCTAAGCTAATGTCAAAGTATGCATCCATACTCGGTCTGATCGCTTATACCGTGGTCTCCGGATACAGGATCTATCTTCTTGCTACTGCAAAAAGTGTTCATTGGTTTGCTTTATCGAGTGCGCTGGATTATCTGGTTACTTCTGTCGGTATGTATATCATTTACTCTATAAAGAAAACTCAGAAGCTTTCTGTCGATTTTAAATTGGCCAGGGAGATGCTTAACAAGAGTAAACACTATATCTTATCTGCAATGATGACGACTATATTCACTCAGACAGACAAGATTATGATAAAGAGCATGATCAGTAAAGATGCTACTGCTTTTTACGGAGCCGCCGCCGCTTGTGCCCTTATGACACAGTTCGTTTTCCAGGCGATCATCGATTCATTCAGGCCATGGATTTTTGAAGCACAGAAAAAGGCTCAGGAACAGTTTGAATACAGGCTTAAGATGCTCTATTCATTTATTATCTACCTGTCGCTTCTGCAGAGCGTCGCGATGACGGCATTAGCTGAGATCGTCATACTTGTGGCATACAGCCCTGAATATTTACCGGCGGCAGGTGTTCTCAGGATCGTTGTATGGTATACGACATTCTCCTATCTCGGATCTGTACGTAATATCTGGATCCTTGCTAATGAGAAGCAGAAGTATCTGTGGGTCATCAATCTTTCAGGCGCGATCGCTAATGTTGTGCTGAATTTCGCACTCATACCATTTATCGGAATTTATGGTGCTGCCATCGCATCACTCGTGACACAGTTTTTCACGAATGTTATAGTCGGCTACATCATCAAGCCGATCCGTCCCAACAACGCCATTATGGTCAGCAGTATGAATCCGAAGTACTGTCTCGACGCGTTTAAGAAACTCCTGAAAAAGAGCCCGAAAAAGGCAGCGGTTGCAGCTGCTTCTAATGGAGCTGAAAAGACAGACGATAAAGAAGACGAGGAGTAATACCCAGTGAAAAAGATAATAACATGTATCCTTTGCGGAATATTGACCGTGAGCCTTATGGGCTGTTCTCTTTTCGATAACGGCAAACCTACAGTTCAGACGAAGATCTATGAGGCATCAGATTCCGCCGACAGATATGAGGATTATATCTTTGTAGGTGATTCAAGATTTGTTGGAATGAAAGATGCATTGGGCGGCCATGTCGATTCTGATGTTGAGATCATTGCAAAGGTCGGTCAGGGCCTTGCATGGCTTAAGAAGACTGCACCAAGTCTTTACGACAAGACAGGCAAGACCATAATCTTCAATCTCGGTGTAAATGATCTGTATAATGCTTCACTTTACGTCGAGTACTATAACAACATGCCGAAGAGTTTCCTCGAGAACAACAGGGTCATCTTCATGACGGTCAATCCTGTCAATGAGAAAAAGGAAGCTGAATACGGATATAAGGTCACAAATAAAGAGATCGAGAAGTTCAACAATACTTTGAAGGAAAACCTTGATAAGAATTTCCTCATGATCGATACAAACACCTATGCGCAGTTAAATGATTTTACGACGACAGACGGTCTTCACTATAACAATAAGACATACATAGGGATCTTCGATCATGCTATTGAGTGCTGCGAGAAGAATGACTTCGTAAAAAGATAAGACAGGACTTAATCCTGTCTTTTCCATTTATTTAGGAAACTGTCCTTGTCACCTCTGTAAACATTCATGTCTATATATCTTTCGGTACCGGAATAGCCTTTAAGAACATGACGGTTCGAATACTGCCAGAACGTCCAGTTAATGCCGCCGGGAATGCTCTCATAGACACTTCTGTACCATATCTCACAATCAGAGAAATCATCTTTTACAATGTCATTATAAGTGCTGCTGCTTACATAGATGACAGGCAATAATCCATAGTGGTCCTCGAGTGCTGTGACCATGGAACGGAGTTCTTTCTTTACACTGTCAACATCGATATCATTTTTACCGCGAAAACTACCATAGTATTCGACATCGATAACAGGCGGAAGCATGTCAGGAACGGCTTCTACCGTGTTGCAGAAATTCTTCGCCTGATTCTCTCCGGATGTCTCAAAACTGAAGAAGTGATATGCTCCGATACGGATCGAAGTCTTAGAAGCGCCTTCCCAGTTTGAAGCAAAGCACCTGTCAACTGTGGATGACCCTTCGGTTGCTTTTATATATGCAAAATCGATATCCTGTGAAGTCAGGACATTCCAGTCGATATCACCTTGATATGAGGATACGTCGACACCTTTGACGTTGTAGCCGTTAAGCCATGGATTATTCAGATGGATTATTCCGTAATACAAAAGACCTGATACAGCTGCCGCGGCGATCAAGAGAGCGCAAACTGTAATGACTGTTATCTTTATACCTGTTTTTGTCCTTGCTTTCATAGGATAAAGTATCGCATATTCTGAACGGAATGTGTGAGAACTATGTAAGGAATTGTCGGAAGGGTCTGAAAGTGTTAATCTCAATACACTAAGGATGGTAGAAAGGACAGAAATGGAATCTCTGATACCTGACGCTGACATTAGCCTCAAAGCTCTTCAGAAGCGTTCTGACATCGCTCTTATAAGCGATGATGTATCAACGCGCGAAGAGCTGATCGAAGCGTTTATGAAATACCTGAAGCTTAACCGCAAGCAGAGGAGGTTTTCAGATTACTATTCCGAAAAGATCTTCGGATGCAATGTCACGGACATGTTCCTTAACCTGAGTTACCGTTACAGGCTCGAATCCCCGATACCTGTTAATGAGACTCTTTTCGTATCTGAACCGGACCTCTATTACAATAAAAAAGCCTTTGATACCGGCGAAGTAAACCTCTGCTTTGTTATCGGTTATTCAGGTTCGGGTAAGTCTGTTCTTACAAAAGAATATGAGGGCAGCAATATTGAGAAAGTATCTTTAGATGATCTTGTCAGTCCCAAAGACCACTACACTTTGGAAGAACTGAAGAAGCAGGGTGATCTTCTGTATTCTTTCTTCACAAGGAGCGGTGCGAAGTATTACATCTCAAGAGATGAAAGGGATCTTTTCGCTGATCACAGTGAAGTATTTGTAAAGTTCATAAGATTTGCGTGCAAATACGCTGCATACCATAAGGATAAGAAGTTTATCCTGGAAGGCATCTGGACTTATCTCTTCTTTGATGATCCATCCAGGTTCAGCAGGTATGCTGTCTATATGAAGGGGACATCTCTTATTAAGTCCAAGTTCCGCAGAATGATAAGAGAATCATCGAATACTCCGCTCGAATCATGGTACAGGCTTGTGGACTTCGGAGTATATGCTGCTGATACGACCTTTTACGATATCAACCTGGATAAATGGAGACGCTATTACGAGAAGAAGCCGGAGACGGTTCTTAAGGAAGAAGAGAATTATTTCACCCTCCTGCGTGCCGGCATAATGGCAAAGATCAACAGTATCAACGAGTGTTTTGTCCATGGTGATGAGAAGGGCATCCGAAACATAATGAAGAATGCCCAGGCTTCCAAAGGCATGGATATAACCGAGAAGACGATAGTCATTGAAGAGTGCAAGAGAGCAATCTCAGATTTGAAATAATTATCACAGGAATCTGCTATTCTTTATTTTCACGGGATAACAGATAGAATTTGTCCCTTATTTTCGCACCCGGTAACATGCTAATCTGTTAAAGGTAATAGGAATGATGCGGCAATTAAGGGGGCGGATCTTCTGCTTTCGGGTCTGCCTCCTGCCGACATCATGTATGCCTTATTCTTATTTAATTAACATATCGTTCACCCTGAAATGACAAAAGAATCTGACAAAGTGGTAGAATGTTCGTATGTTGAAGAGACGCGACATCACGGGCAGACTTACCAAAGCCGTCCTGACGACGGTGTTGTCTCTTTGCGTCATTATTTCTGCCGCTCCCGTAAAGATCAATGCTAACAGTCCGACTGTTGCCGATCCCACTAAGAACCGCGAAGGCTATGCGGCATATCTCTATGACAATACGACAGGACTTCCTACGTCTGAAGCTAATGCCATCGCAGAGACTTCTGACGGTTTTATCTGGATCGGAAGTTACGGCGGACTCATCAGATATGACGGAAACTCATTTGAGAGATATGATTCCACATCAGGTATCGCAAGCGTTGTAAGCCTTTTTGTAGACAGCCGCGACCGTCTGTGGATAGGTACTAACGATAACGGCGCAGCTGTTATGGATAAATACGGCAATGTCACGATGTATGGCAAGAAGGACGGTCTTCCTTCAGCTTCGATAAGATCATTTGCCGAAGGTTCAAACGGCATCATTTATATCGGCACTACACAGGGTGTATCTTATGTCACGGGTGACGGCAAACTTGTAGCCGTAGACGAATCCCTGATCAACAACAAATACATAAGACAGATCGAGACTGGTTCTGACGGAATAACATACGGTCTTACGACTGAAGATGATATTTTCACGCTTAAAGACGGATCTCTTGTCGAGTTCCACAATGGCGCATCACTTGGAATCGACGGTACGTTGCGTGCGTTATCCACGGATCCTGATCATCATGGTTACCTCTATATCGGTTCTAATAAGGATACCGGATCAAAGGTATGGTATGGCAGCCTTGATCCCGCTGTTGGATTTAAGACTTCTGAGAGGATCAATGTAGCTCCTCTCGATTACATCAATTCCATAAAATGCACCGGCAAGGATCTCTGGGTATGTACCAATAAGGGTGCAGGAAATTACAGGGATGAGAACATGCATGTCCTGGAAAATGTTCCCATGACTACTAACGTAGAGCAGATGATGTCTGACTATCAGGGCAATCTCTGGTTTGTATCGTCAAGACTGGGTGTCATGAAAGTCGTTCCTAATCAGTTTGCCAATGTTTTCGATAAGTACAAGCTTCCTGAAGAAGTTGTAAACACAACATGCTATTACAAAGACAAACTCTTTATCGGTAAGGATTCCGGTCTTACTGTCCTGAATAAAGACGGCAAGGTGGAACGTATCGATCTTAAGCTTGCGACGACTGCGGCAGGTGAGCATCTGGGTTATCTGGATCTTGTTTCCATGCTCGGTAATGCCAGGATCAGATCGATCTATAAGGACAGCAAGGACAGATTGTGGTTTGCTACATATGGTGATCTCGGACTTGTAAGATTTGACGGCGAGAACGTCATGACTTTTACTCATGAAGACGGACTTCCGGATTCCCGAAGGATCAGAACTGTTTACGAAAGACGCGACGGTTCTTTTCTCGTGGCATGTACCGGTGGTGTGGCTGTTATAAGAGATGATAAAGTCGAGCATTTATATGATGCTTCTGCAGGCCTGAGCAACACTGAGATCCTTACTGTTTCAGAAGGCGTTAATGGCGAGATACTTGCCGGTACAGACGGAGACGGCATTTATATAATCAGTTCTTCGGGCGTTAAGCACCTGAATACTGAGAATGGTCTTATGTCTGATGTTGTTATGAGAATCAAAAAATCCAGCGTCAATGATGTGTACTGGGTCGTAACAAGTAACTCGATAGCTTATATGACCGCAGATCATGTGATCCATACGGTAAAGAATTTCCCGTATTCAAACAACTTCGATCTTTACGAAAATTCGAAGGGTGATGTCTGGGTATTAAGCAGTAACGGTATCTATGTTGTAAATGAGGCAACTCTTATTGCCAACGATGAAATAGATCCTGTCTTCTATGGAATCGCGAATGGCCTTCCTGTTATTGCCACATCTAATTCCTACAGCAGCGTTACTCCTGAAGGAGATCTCTATATCGCAGGTTCCACCGGTGTCGTAAAAGTAAATATCGAGAGGTCTTTTGAGAGTGTTAATAACATCAAGATGACTGTTCCTTATGTGGAAGCTGACGGTGTAAAGATCTATGCAGATGAGCATGGAAAGATCGTTGTCCCTCACGAGGTCAAGAAGATCACAGTTCATCCTTTTATCTGCACATATACACTTATGAATCCTAAGGTAACTTACCGTCTTGAAGGCTTCGGCTCTTATGAATCAACGGTAAGAAGGAACGAACTTTCCACGGTCGACTATACTAACCTTAAGGGCGGCACATATACTTTCCATATGAAGCTGTCCGATGCCATGGGCATAGGTGATAAGGAATATTCGATCGTCATCGTAAAGCAGAAGGCAATATACGAACACTACTGGTTCATGATCTGCATTGCGGTTCTGATCTTAGGTGTTATCGCTTTGCTTGTATTTATTTATGTAAATGCTAAGACAAAGAAACTCCTTAAGAAGCAGGAAGAGGATAAGCTCCTGATCCGTGAGATCGTAGAGGCATTCGCGAAGACGATCGATATGAAGGACAAATATACCAACGGTCACTCGAAAAGAGTTGCCGAATATACTTCGATGCTTGCACGCGAACTCGGATACGATGAGGAGACGGTCGAGAAATACTATAACATCGCACTCCTCCATGATATCGGTAAGATCGGTGTCCCTGCTGAGGTCCTTAACAAGCCCGGCAAACTCGATGACAACGAGTTCCAGACCATCAAGTCGCATACCGAATTGGGATATAACGTTCTCCGTGATATCCACATCATGCCGGAACTTTCCGTAGGCGCTGAATCGCATCATGAGAGACCTGACGGCAAGGGTTATCCTCAGGGCCTGAAGGGTGACGAGATCCCTCGTGTAGCTCAGATAATCGGTGTTGCAGATGCGTTTGATGCTATGTATTCGAACCGTCCTTACAGAAAGAGAATGAACTTTGAGAAGGTGGTATCGATCATTAAGGATGCTTCCGGAACTCAGCTTACAGCTGATGTTGTTGATGCGTTCCTCCGCATCGTCGAGCGCGGTGGATTCAGGGCGCCTGATGACGTCGGCGGCGGTACGACTGAAGATATCGATAATATCCACAAGAGATTCGAGAAAGAGGAAAAAGATAAAGAGAAAGCTTCAGAGAATAAGACTGAGGAAAAGACAGAAGAAAAATCTGAAGATAAAGAAAACACTAACGGGGATAATAAGGAGCAGAAGTAACTTTTATGAAGAAGGTGCTGTATTTTATAGTTCAGCTGATCATATCTTTGCTGATCTCGTCTTTGAACTGGTATCTATTCTCTATGTCAATTCGTTATACAGAAGGGACTATAGATGTTAATGCGACACCTGCGATTTTATTTCTCTCCGGCTTGGCAGTCCTTCTGATCTTTACGGTCATATATATAATCATCGGATGGAAAAAGGTTGAAGAATGGAGATGGTGGTGCATCCTTATCTCCGCCGCGATCAATATCGCATCCGTAATTATAGGTTACTGGGGTGCAACGGCACTTGTTTATGTCATGTTTTACTCTAACTTCCTGTAAATGCCCGTATTATGTTAAGTTCAATACAAATTCGATAAAGGTCCTGGAAACGGGACCTTTATTGTTATAATGCAGATATAAAGCTTATATGGATCCCTTGCAGGAGGCACACATGAGATACAGGAGACCGGTAACATTATTGATCGTTGTTTCGCTTTTGTTATGCCTGACCGGATGCGGAAAGAAGCTTTCCTGTGACATGCTTGCCAAGGCAGCCGACAGTTACGGTATAAAGAAGGCTGAAAAACTTGTAGATTTTAAGAGACTTGTTACGGAAGGGGTTGCAGCCGGATCACTTTACCTGACCTCTAATGATTATGAAGTTGCTACGGATTACTATAACCGTTTTATCAATACTCCTGAGCATTATCCCAAGTATGATCTTGATGAAGTAACTATAGCTGTTGCCAATGAGACTGGCAGTGACGGCAAGCTTTACATGACATATTTTTACATGATGACTTTTGAAGACGAGAAAAAAGCTGAGAAAGTTTACGACGCTTTTGAAGCAAGATTTATCGATGATGTTCAGCATTCCAAGAGAGACAAGAAAGATGGAATCACATATGCCATAGAATATGTTGAGACCCTTACCGGAGAAGCAGAATATACCAGAGGTGTATATATGCAGGGAAAAACTGTTCTGGTAGTCTCAGGCGGCTCTGCCGGTGAAGACGGAAATAAATGTACCGATGAGATCTGCAATTCAATTGGCGTAGTATCTCCGCTGACTCTGAAAAACGCTAAGAAATAACTGCTCCGATCTGCAACATTTTCTCTCTTATATCTGTACATAATAGTAACAGAAGGTTAAATGCTATATGGAGGAAATGAAAATGGGATCAAGCAGATTTCCTGTCGGCAAGGTATTGATAGCCGGTATAAGCCTCATTGTGCTTACCGTTGTAAATGTAGTGGGTTTTTATGTTTTTAACTGGATGTCAGATACCAGGAATAATGATTCCGCTGAAGGTAAGTATTTATCGTATCCTGAATTTAGTGGAACAGTAAAAGAGATCGAAGCTTACGACGTGATCAATGCTGTGGTCGAAGCATCTCTGGACACGGAAAAGGGTCTTTACGATCCTGATCCTGTTTTCGCGAAGACTGATTCTGTTGAAATAGGAGTAGAGCGAGGAAACATAGCTAGGATTCTTGTCTCGGGCAAGTCCGGAGAACGCTGGTTTAAAGCTTCCTCAAATACTTATGTTTTTGACAGTGCTGTATTTGACGACTGTGGAAATACGAGGATAGTTAAAGGCCAGAAAATTCTCCTGGCTTATGATGCCAACCAAGCCGATACCTATACTCCGGTGGTTGCGATAAAAAGCACTTCTGATAACCGCATAAACAGTGTTGCTCCGTATATCTGGAGTATTCTGATTCCCAGCATAGTTTTTTTTGCTTCAATAATTTTCCTTATGTATGCACTTACTAAGCGAAAAGATGACCAGTCAGGCAAAAGTCATAAGGGTAAGATCGCTTTTGCAGTCACATTTATGGCGCTATCCGTTATCTCAAGCGCCTTGGGAATTTGGATAAGTACATATCTGGCAAAAGCTAAGGCAGCTGTCAAACCTGTCAGAGCACATGCTCCGGTTATCTATCTCTATAACGATACTGACGAGTATATCAATGTCAGACTGGATCTTAAGGGAAAGCTTACTTCCACATATCCGCTTTACGATGATGATAAAGGCTGGAACGTTATAGCATCTCCTGACGGAATGCTGACTGACAGGAACGGAAAGCAGTACAGGTTCCTCTTCTGGGAGGCCGACCTTGATATGGATTACGATATGAGCAAGGGCTTCTGCGTAAGGGGTGAAGATACAGAAGGATTCCTCGATTATGCACTGCCCATGCTGGGACTTAATGAACAGGAGACAGCGGATTTCATCTCATACTGGCTTCCTTTAATGCGCAGGAATCCATACAATGTTGTCTCGTTCCAGACGTCTGCATATACTGATGCTGCAAAGCTTACTGTCAGTGGTTCACCTGATGTTGTTATCAGGGTAAACATGATCTGGTACGCATCAGATGAACTTGTCAGCATCGAGCCACAGGAACTTTCCAACATGAATCCGTCGCTGGCTGAGCGCAAAGGTTTTGTTGTAGCCGAGTGGGGCGGAGAAGTGATTCCCGCACCATCAAAACCTCAGATTTAATACAAATCTGCTTCATATCAATGATAAAATTTCCATGCCAATAAGGCAGTTTTATAAGGGAAGGATAATATAGAATGAATAAGTTCAAAAGAGCAATCGCAGCAGGACTCTTGCTGGCAATGAGTGTTTTCGTGTTTGCCGGATGCAGCAGAGCCGGCCAGGGAAGCAGAGAAACAAAGAAACAGGAAAGAGGTCCGTTAGATGTTAAGAAAGTAACATACCTTGTCTATAGCGGTGACCAGCCGCACGTAGATCTTTACATTATCTCGGAGGATCTCAAAGGAACGCATTACAGCATCAATGATGATTTCGAAAAGAAGTACGATTATCTTGAAGGTGAACTCCCTTCTGAAGATCAGTATGAAGTGTCAGACTTTGAAGTCTCTGAATCAGAATGGAATAACATCAGATTACTGGTAACAAGATGCGGCTTTATGGAACTTCCGGAAGAGCTTCCGCCTATTGAAGGTGATGATATAGGATCTACCTATATTAAGATCGAGACATCAAAAGATGTGAATAAGTCCGGAGGCTATGGTGCCGGAGCAGGAAGCGAAAGTGAGCATGTCATGTTTGCCCGTGTAAGAGACGCTATATCGGACGTTATCAGGAACAAATAAAACTGAAGTAAAGAGGCAACAAAAGTGATCGAAAGAAAGCATTTTAAAGACATAAACTATAAGCCGTTTATATTTCTCGTTATATTCGGTGCAGCAGGCGATAAGCTTCAGGTATCTGCAAGCAGACATCATGTTGACGGATTCCCGGAAGGCCTTGAGATGCATGGCTTAAACCGAGATGAACATGCTGAATACATCGACGGATTTCTATCAGGAACTCTTGGTGATGTTCTAAGCGCACAGGATCCTGAGACCTTTGCCAAGTGCAGCAAAGCCCATGACTGCGTAATAATCAAAGGCGAGATAGCAAAGGACGATACTCTTGATTACATGAGAAATCTTATAGGTATCGTAAAGGCATTCTTTGACCAGGGCGCAGCAGGCGTCCTTGATTCATCAACATTTACTCTTTATTCAGATGAGTCGTGGACAGATAAGTTTTTCGAGAAAGAAGTTAACGCCCAGAACCATGCGGTGATCATAGAATCAGAAGAGGATGGAGGCACATGGCTTCATACGAGAGGACTTCTTGCATTCGGCCGTCCTGACTTAAGCATGCATGCCAAAGATGAGGAAGGTGCTGAAGAGTGCAGGCAGGTAATGAACCAGATGATCTTCTACAGCGGTGAAGGTGTTTTCTTCGATGGTGAATTCAATATCCATCCACAAGACGGCAAGACTTATAAGATCAGGTCTGAATTCATAGAAGACTTCGACAATGACGATTACAATAACGCATACTGCAATGTGGAGATAATCGAAAGGAGCTGATAAAGCTCCTTTTTTATTACATCTTTAAGCTTCCGAGCTGTACGCCTTCGACTATATGCTTTGATAAGAAAAGGAATGCTATAACGGCCGGAATGGTCATGACGAACGCTGTCAAAAGATAATCTCCCATTGCAAGGTTCAGCGCAGTAACAAGAGGAAGTGTTTTGCTTTCATCTTTGATAAGTACGACTGAAGGTGTGGTAGCATCATTCCAGCTGGCGACAAATGCGAAGATCGCCTGTGTGGCAATCGCGGGTTTTAAGATAGGAAGAACTATCTGATTAAAAATCCTGAATTCTCCGGCACCGTCGATCCTTGCAGAATAGATCATCTCCATGGAGAAAGCCGATTCAAGATAAAGTCTCATAAAAACGACAGAGATAGGCGTGGCGATAGACGGAAGGATCAGCACCAGAAGATTGTTCTCGAGGTGGAATTTATAAACCAGGTGTATAAATCCTGATGTGGCAATGATCGTAGGAAGCATCATGAGCGCAAGTATTATGTTGCTGAATACTTTACGGAATTTCCATCTGTATGCATAGATCGAATGAGCCGTCAAAGCGGAGAAGTAAACATTTAATAATGTGCTCAATCCCGTAACGACCACTGAGTTAATGAATCCTCGTATTACACGTGGCTTAAAGTAGTCCTTCAGTTCATTTATTCTCTTAGGAAGGACCTTGATAACATTGGCGGGATTGTTTACCTTGAATCCCGTAAACTCAGTTATCAATGCCAGAAGGGGAGATAATGAGATAATTACCAGAATGATCGATATGACATAGACGGCAATACGAAGACGCATGTCGTTCTTTTTAACAGATGATAAACTGCCGGTGTTCTCTCCCATATTGTTTCCCCATAAGTCAAATGAATCAGTATCGATCTGACATTAAAATTCTATTTGTATTGCAACTGATTGTCAATTTTTTCTGTTAAATCGAAAATGTGTAATATATAATGGTTTTATTGAATTCTTAATATATGGATTTCAGAGGATGATAGGAACTATGGGGAAGAAAAAGTCGCTCGAACGGCATTACAATAAGTGGGGCTATATATTCGCTCTTCCTTTTGTCGTGGCATTCCTGGTTTTCCATTTCTGGCCGATGAGCAATACGATCCTTTTCGCATTCTGTGATCTTCAGCATGTAACTGAAACTGATGATGCTGTTTTATTGACATCTCACGGTCTGCCCTGGTACAAGAATTTTGCGGATCTTATCAAAACAACCTCTTTTTCTATAGCAATAAAAAATACGTTTAAGTTCTGGATACTATATACGATCCCCGAGTTTATTCTCGCATTCTGGCTTGCTGCTACAATGACTGACAGAAGACTTAAGATCAAAGGCAGAGCTCTTTTTAAGACCGGATTCTTTTTCTCTAAGCTTTTGTCCGGTTCTATGCTTGGAGGAATAATCTCGTCAGGCATCATAGGATTTGTCTCATCTACTGTTTACTATATTCTTCTTGCGGCAGCTCTTAACGGTTTCGGTGTAACAGAAAAGGATTTCCAATTCTTCTTATCTGAGCATTTCCTTATCATACTGGTAAGCATCTTTATGCATTTTGGAATAACGTTTATCTATGCCGTAGCCGGTATGACCAGTGTCCCTGTCGAGATATATGAAGCTGCTGAGATGGACGGCTCTTCAAGGCTTAATACATTTTTCCGTATCACGCTTCCTTGCATGCGTCCGCTTCTTTTCTTCATAGTTGTTGTCTCTGTCGTTGACGGACTTACTATGAGCGACGTTCCTGCATATATCGGCAACATGAATGATGTTACCAATAAGAGTCTTACTATGATGAACTATCTTGCCAGTATGCTCGGCTTAGGCCGCCTCTGGGGCAAAGGAGGCGCGTTCTGTCTGATCCTTCTTGCTATGTCAGCCGCTATTTCCGGACTCATCTATTTCTTCCTCATAAGAGACAAATACGATGCCAGACTTAAGAGGATGATGCGTAAGAAGAAAAGACAGGAAAGATTGCTTCTTGAAGCCAGAGAAAACTGATCAATAACGGATATCGAAAGGAACTGGTATATGGAACAGACAAGAAAATGTCCTTCTTGCGGCGGTACTATGTTATTCAATCCTGGCTTTAAGAGCCTGGTCTGTCAGTCCTGTGGACGCAAGGATATCATTCCGGAACTCGTATCTAAGATCGCTGTTAATGAACTTGATTTCCTTTCTGCGCAGAATACCGCGAGCCATGACTGGGGAATGGAAATCAAAATGGTTACCTGCAAACAGTGTGGAGCCAGGATGATCCAGAATAAACTTCAAATGTCCGGCATGTGTCCTTTCTGCGGTTCCACGACAGTTGAAGCAGCAGATCCTTCCCAGGATATTATGGCACCGACGGGTGTGATCCCATTTGATATTACTGAGAATCGTGCACTCTATATCTTCAAGGACTGGATCAAAGACAGATTCCTTGCGCCTGAGCTTCTTTCAGAAAATGCACATCTTAATAAATTCTATGGCATCTATATTCCGCTTTTTACTTTCGATGTATTAACCGAAAACCGCTATACCGGAAACTATAAAGATGACAACAGGACGCTTTTTAAGTGCGGTAAGTTCCAGTATCAGGTAGATGATTTCCCTGTTGTTGCCAGCAGGCAGTTAGCATCTGACAAACTTCTTTTGAATGTAATTAAAGATTACAGGACTAATGAAGCTAAGCCTTATACGGCAGATGCTCTGGCAGGTTTTCCATGTGAGCATTATTCGATCGGTCTGACGGAAGCATGGAACAGTCTGGGAAATGATCTTAAGAGCCACCTTGTAAGTCAGGTAAACAAATTGGACAAGTCAAAATACCTTATGGGAATAGAGATGGCTACTGACTATTTCAATCTCAAGTATAAGTATCTGATAGTTCCCGTGTGGCTCAATTCGTTCTTCTACGACAACAAGCTTTATACCATCGTAATCAACGGACAGACAGGAAAGATCGACGGCCAGTGGCCAAAGTCTTTCGGTACATTCGCGAAAAAAACAGCGCTGTTCTTCCTTGGTTCATTCGGGTTGGATTAATAAAATATGGCTCAGCAGAATATCTACGACAACGATACTTTTTTCGATAATTTCAGAAACTTAAGAAGTGATGAGATCAATTTCAACGAAGTGATCGAGACTCCGATCATCACAGCGATGCTTCCTGATATGAAGGGTAAGAAAGTCTTTGATATCGGCTGTGGCATGGGCCAGCACGCGCTCCAGTATTCAAAGGCAGGCGCGCTATCTGTCCTCGGCACAGACATCTCTGAGAAGATGCTCGGATTTGCAAAGGAAAACAACTCGGCAGAGAACATCACTTATAAGCTGATGGCATTCGAAGATATCGCGCAGTTAGATGAGAAGTTCGACATCATTACAAGTTCTCTTGCATTCGATTATTCGGAGGACTTCGGCAAGCTCATGAAGGATATTTATTCGCTTCTTAACGATGGCGGATATCTTGTTTTCTCAATGTCCCATCCTATTGCGACAGCATACGATGGCGTATACGACAGATATACAAGGACCGAAGACAAGGTGAGACTTTACGCAAACCTTCATAACTACGGCGTTGAAGGCGTGCGTCATTTTAAGTGGGTGGTGGAAGATTATGAGGTCTATCACAGAAAGTTCTCCACGCTGATCAACTGCATCGCTGGCGCGGGATTTATAATTGAAGAGTGTCAGGAATCCACTGTGCCGGATGAGATCCTTAAAGCACATCCTGACAAATTCGGTGGCGTCATCCATCAGCCTGACTTTATATTCTTCAGGTGCAGGAAGTAAGTTGGTAAAAGTGCTTCTTGATTGATTATCAATTTATCTTGTGATATTTTTTGTCTTGGAATGCGTTTATTAACGCGAAAAGGGGTAAATGTATTATGAGATTTGAAGACGGAAGAATCGACCAGTTTGTCAGTTCGGAAAAAACAATTCCGGAAAGTGAGAAGGAAAACCTTGTCTGGGAATACAGGAACAGAGGCCGCGGCATGGCTACTGTGGCTTACAAGTATTTCAAGAATGAACTTAAAGGTGACGACAGTGAAGAGATCTTCACAGAAGATGAGCAGCGTGCTTTTATGGCGCGCTCGCAGGACCTCGCACAAAACGGCTATCAGGATGCTTCAGGAAGCAAGGAAGGGAAAAAGCCTTCAATAGTTCCTTTAATAGTCGTTATCGCAGCTTTTGTCATCATAATCGGTGCTGCTATGTCAGGAAATGCGCTGGCAGCCATTGGCGCATTCTTCCTGGTTTTCAGTGCACTTGGTTTTTATTCTGCATTTACTAAAAACAGCAGAGGAAGAACCTTTTATGGCGGTACGAATTCCGGTTCTTCAAAGACGGCCGGAATAGCAATCGGAATAATCGGCCTTGCCGGAGCGATACCTCTCTTCTTTGCGAAGATGCTGGGCAGTTCCGGTGCTTTTATGCTTATGGCGATCTGCCTTTTCGCTACGGTCGGACTGATGATGATCGCCGGATTCTTTATGAGCCTTGATCTTAAGGGCAGGAAGTATAAAGAGGAGATCAGTGCAAATTGCGTCGGTTATTCAAGGATAGTAAGAGAAGAGTCAAGTCATTCAAGAGGCCGCCGCAGGGGAGGATTCTCTTTCATGACATCTCCGATATTTGAATACACCTATCAGGGCAGGGAATACAGAGGTGTTTACGACCGCATGATCGACGGCCTCGATGCAGATGTTAACATGGGTCCTGTCGATATAAGGATCGATCCTGACCATCCTGAGGATATATATCACAGTTCAAAACCTGTTATGGTAAAAGGTCTTTTCGTCGGACTTATATGTATTGCTCTGACAGCCGTTTTGGGGTTCTTCTTTGTAACACAGCAACTGACAGCTCCCAGGGCACCTGAAGTAAATATGGGTCCCAAAACGATCTTAGCGATACTGTTTGGTTCGGATGAACAAAAAGAAAAAGCCATGGAATCTTTAGGTGATGGCCTTAAGAAATCAGTTGGAGCGAATAATGAAATCACAGATGAAGTCGTAGAACACATGGCTGAACAATACAACGCCGTTGGAGAATGGTATTACGAGCTTGCCAAAGTTGAAAGGTACGATGTGCAGGATGACAAAAAATACAATATCATTTTCGAAGATCCTGCTTTCCCTCAAATAGGCAAAAACGGAAAACCTGATGGCCTGGGCGATACATGGATAGTTTTCTATACGCTCTACGAGTATGAATCTAACGGCGAGAAGAAGATCGGCAAATCGCCCTTCTTCGACGCCAATCCAGAAAATTATACTTATACCGGAACGCATAAAGGCTACGAAGGTTAATCAAGTCACTTTTGAGACATCTCCTTTTAATTCAGATTGCAAGAACAAGCAGAACGGGTAAATGAACATCCGGATGCTCACCGGAACTTCTCGGATAGCAAAGACCTTATACCGATACCCCGAGCTCTACGACCCTTACCAGTTCTTCGACCGGAAGATCGCACCCGTTAGTGATCCATTCCTTTACGATTCCGAAAAGTGCAGCATCGACGGCGACCATGCGGTAATGCTCTGTCCTGGTCCGGGCGGGGATCACGTTCTCCAGTAACCGGGCATTGGGGAACAAAAGATTAAATGACAGGTCGCCCTTGATAAGCAGCTCGATCTTATCCTTTTGCTGCTCTATCTGTGTGAAGAATTCAACAAACATATTGTGCACATCCTCATTTGACCTGACTTTGCCGACGATCTCGGAAAGCATATCTATCACCTGCTTTCCGATCTCTCTGATAACGTCATCCTTGGTCTCGTAGTTGCGGTAAAAGGCTGTCCTTGAGACTCCGGCACGTTTTGCGATCTCGGATATGCTTATGGAATCATAAGGTTTCTCGTTCATGAGATACATCATGGCCATGCATATGCACTCACGTGTTAAATGATTCGATTCCCGGTTATTGAGCCGTAAGACTTCACGTTTTGCGAGTTCGGTTTGCAAAACCGTTCCTTTTTGTTCAGGCTTTACACTCTTGGCCATTTCTGTAAACTCCGTTGATCGATGTATAGAAGAATAAACGTCATGGTGCTACACTTGTAACGTCGAAACAATTGTAACATCTCTATGTATCATATTCAAGGAGCTTCTTAGGGTGGGAAAGCGGATTCATTCAGAATATTCAGTTTACGACTACATGGCTTTGGTAATAGTCGTTTCCTTTCTCGGATTTTGTCTTGAGAATATCTGGATGCTCTTCCGCTTCGGCGAGATAGACAACCGGAACATGAACTTTCCGTTCCTTATAGGATACGGGTTTGCGGTCTTGTTCATCTACATGGTCTTGGGTGTTCCGCAAAAAAACAACCTGGGCCTGTTCTTTATCGCATGCTTTTTCATTGTATCCGTAGGAGAGATCTTACTCGGTTACGCTGTTGAAAAGTTCTGCGGTATCTATTACTGGGACTATACTGATCTTCCGATGCATCTTACGAGATATACGAGCTTTTTCACGAGCATAGGATTCTCGGCGGTGATCACGGTCTTTTTCTACCGCTTTTTTACGCCGCTTATGAACTACTTCAAGCTTCATGAAAATAATAAAGTCCATGTGGTCTGCGTAGCGCTTCTTGCGGTCCTTGTGATGGATTTCTTCTTCTCTTTCAGATATATGCATTCAAACCGGGGAACGAACTTAAGCTGGGTCTTACATTTTCCGGCAAAAGGTTCCGATCTGGATCTTGAGATAATACCGAAGGTATAGCAGCGGGGCCGCATGATAATTTCTTTTCTTTGGTATTTCATGATCTATTCTTTTCTCGGCTGGGTTACTGAAGTCGTATTTCACGCCGTAGTAAAAGGCAGGATAATCAACCGTGGATTTCTTAACGGTCCTTTATGCCCGGTCTACGGAGCGGGAATGTGTTCCGTGCTTTGGATAAGCAGTGTGCTAAAGGCAGAGGATCCCTTGATCCTTTTCCTTGTCGGGATGGTCTTTGCAACCCTGATAGAACTGACCGCAGGCTTCATATTGGACAGGCTGTTTCATGCAAGATGGTGGGATTACAGCTCCATGCCATTGAACCTGCACGGCTATATCTGCGCTGCCTTTTCGATCCTGTGGGGACTTGCTGTGGTCACAGCTGTCAAAGGCATACACCCGTGGATCAGGACAATTGTCGGACTAATACCCGATACTTTATCGATGATCCTTCTCGGTCTTCTTTGTATCTGTATTACAGCCGACACGGCCGTGACGGCGTTAACGATCATAGGCCTGAATAAGAAGCTCAAGGAACTCGACAGCATCAGCCGGGCCATGAGAACGATAAGCGACCGTATGACTGATATAATCGGGAATAACGCGATGAAGAACGCTCAAGACATTGGTGAGGCCAGGGTTCAGGTTGCACTCGGGAAGGCGGAACTACGAGACGACGCCGGCGAGATGCTGAAAAAGCTCGAAAAGAGATCCGAAGAGATACGTCTTTCCATTCTTGCGCACAAACATTCCGGAGCCGCCAGATTGCTTAATGCTTTCCCGACGATGATACATAAGGAGCATCAGGAGATAATATTAACCCTTAAGAACAGGATATCCGGAAAATAAAACAAACGGGAGATGATGATAATGATAAGCGAGAAAAGATCATATGTAGCAGGAGATATGTGCGACAGCAAGCTTAAGCTGTCCATCCTTGCCGCCGACGGTATCGTTGAGAATGCCGTAACCGAACTCATGGGAGATCTCGGCATTGACGGCATCGTCGCTATGGAAAGATACAAGGCCATGTGGCTCATAGTAAAGAACAATATCCGCTTCGTCAGAAGACCTGCATGGCGCGAAGAGTTTACTGTCAGATGCTACATTTCAAAGCATACGGCAGTCAAGCTCAATATCGACACGATCGTTGAAGGTAATGACGGCGTGGTGCTCATCAAAGCAAGAACAGAACTGGCTGCCGTCGATCTTGAAAACGGAAAGATACGCAAGGCGGATACAGTCGGCTTTACTGAAGATATGGCACATGATATCGTGACGGAAGGACTTGAGTTCTCACGTTTTTCTAAGACTGAAGGAGTAAGCGTTGACACTGTTACGGTCCGTTCGACAAGTCTTGACTACTGCTACCACACCAACAACATCGAGTATGTCCGTTTTATGCTGAATACCTACGACTCGGAGTTCTTTAAGGCTCACGACCCCGAAGGCCTTGAGATACATTATCTAAGCCAGTCTTTCGAAGGGGAGAAGCTGGATATCGAACAGCTGAAAGAAGACGGGGATCTGTTCCGTATCAGAAGAGACGGCAGCGAGATCACTTCCTGCAGGCTCAGCTGGCATGACGAGGAAAAAGCCTGATCTGGTACCGGCATTTGCAATATAAGGAGTTGTTTCATTTTGCTTTGAGGCGCATCTTCACGCCCGGAGCAGATGGATGACCGGTAATGAAAAGGGCTCGGAGATGTAAGCCCCGAGCCTTGTTCATTGTTCTTGTAACTGTTCTTTAGCCTTCAATGGCGATCGTTGTGTTGGAAGGAAGAGCCTTAAGTTCCTTCTTCGGGATGCAAAGCTTTAATACACCATCTTCGAACTTTGCCTTAACGTCTTCAGTCTTTACACCTTCACCGACATAGAAGCTCCTCTGCATGGATCCTGCGTATCTTTCCTGACGAATGACCTTGCCATGCTTCTTTTTCTCACTGTCGTGCTCCTTAGCGGCACTGATGGTAAGGTAACCATTCTCAAGATTGATCTGGATCTGATCCTTCTTGAATCCCGGAAGATCCATATCCATCTCATAATCTTCTTCGTTCTCATGGACATCGGTCTTCATGAGGTTCTGTGCGTGTTTTCCGTAAAGCTGCTTGTCGATATTAGCAAGCTCTCTCGTAGGGAAATCCCAAAAATCATCAAACAAATCTTCTCCAAATAAACCGGACATCAACATACTGATCATCTCCTTTGAATTGTTGTTATCCGAGCAAGAGGTGGAGGTCTGATCTCTTCTTTGATCCTCGTTCCTTTGTTCTGACTACATTATAGTCCGTCAATTAGCACTCGCAAGAGGTGAGTGCTAATCATTTTTGACTATCTTTGACTTTCATTTTTGTGCAGTTTTTGATGAGTCACTCTTTTATAACGGGACTAAAATAATTGGGGTTGTGTATTACTTACCTGTTTAACCAAATCTGATGATTAATCAAACGATAATCGCTTATTATATGCAGTCAGGAATCTTCCTGAACTATCCTTTATAAACTCTTTTATTCTGTTATCCATAAAATAATTCCTTATAGTCTCGATGATTGCTCCGATATTAAATATCAAATATAAAATTCCACTA
>JAEEGJ010004419.1_pt1 | contig 47607 bp, 32 predicted proteins | sample 8958761 | NCBI WGS metagenome assembly JAEEGJ01 (sample SAMN16246546, study PRJNA631951) | gut metagenome | biome: gut microbiome; feature: rumen; material: RS-attached | host: Bos | place: Iran: Karaj | collected 2018-10
TGAATATGCCTGCGAAATCCATTTTTTCGCACCCGTGGTTCTTCCATCCAGGAAAAGGGCCCATGCATAGACGGCGCTTTGGGCTGCATGAAGAGGATACATCTTTTTCACCCGGTCCAGACGGGCGAGGGTGCTGTCCTGGACAGGCGGATCAAGACTGATATATGCCTCCGCCGACGTCGAGAGTGCGTCTGCGGCAATTCCATGGTATCCCATCTTCGTAGCCTCTTTTATCAGGCTGTCGCATATGGAAATGCTCTGCTCAAACCGTTGATTATTGTAATACCCGTTCGCAAGGAGCATTCTGGAATATAGCAGATGCTGAGGCTTATCTATCTTTTCGAAGGCCTCCACTGACCGTCGGGCAAACTCAAGGGATTGAGCATAATCGAATCCGGACTGATACAAGTTCGACAGATTATTCGCCGACATTCCGGCGAAGAACCACTCCCGCTGTACCTCGGCCAGTTCGAATGCCCGGGTATAATTGACGGTGGCCTCTGCAATCATGCCTGCGTCATGTTGCATGTCGGCAAGATAATAGCATGCACGTGTCTGGTCATAACGGCTTCCGTGGCGGCGATACCATGCCACGGCCGGTTCCATACCAGAGAGGCCGTGTCCATCATCCTGATTGTTTTTGTCCCGGGCAATAGCAAGCAGCAGATTGTAATGGGCCTTTGTCCGAAGAGGGCGGATTTTTGTACTGTCCAGCGCCCGCAGCACCGCCAGGGCGCTGTCCGGACGCTCATTGATGTAGGATTCGACATCATCGAGCACGGCATCGGTGCGACTCCGCGGCCCCGCGCCGCAGGCTGACCGCGACAACACGCAAAGAACGGTCAGCAGTGTGTTGATCCGGTGCATACGAAAGGACTTGAATTGACGCCTTCAAATATACGATAATCCGCGCATATTTCACGGCGGCACCGCACGACGCGCCGGACTGTTCCTTCCGTCCCAAGAAGGGGGACACCAGGAACGTTTTTCCGGGGGAAATGCGCCTTCCGTCCCGGGATCTGGGACGGAAGGAACGGTTGGCGGGATATTCCCGGTCGGGCCAGGAAGGACAAGGGAGGGAGATTCTCGGTCAGGCCGGGAAGGACGGAGAGGCCGGGAAGGACGGTCAATAGAAGAGGCTGCGGTCGATGCCGCGGCCCAAGACCTCATAGCCTTTGGCGTTGAGGTGCAGCCAGTCGTTTTCGTAGAGGTAGGCCGGATCCAGGCGGATCGGGTCCTGCGGGTCGGCGACCAGGCGGTCGAAGTCGATCACGCCGTCGAAGACGCCGCTGCCGCGGATCCAGTCGTTGAACGCCTGCCGCGCCCGCTCGTGCTCTTCCGAATAATAGCCGTTGCCCTTGACGGGCGTGACCGTGGCGCCGAAGATCTTGATGCCGCGTTCGCGGGCGTCCTGCGCGATCTGCGTCCAGGCGGCCTCCAGGCCCTTTTCGGTCAGGGCCGCATCGCCGGTCGTTCCCAGGTCGTTGGTCCCTTCGAAGAGGATGATGTACTTCACGCCGCAGACCTCCAGCAGGTCGTGCTTGTAGCGCGACAGGCCGGTCGGGCCGAGGCCGCCGCGCAGCACGCAGTTGCCGCCCAGGCCGAAGTTCAGCACCGAGAGGTGCCGGGTGCGGCGGTCCTTCAGCAGGGCGCGCGACAACTGGTCGGTCCAGCGGTCCTGGCCGTTGACGGTCGTGCCGCGCCCGTCCGTGATGGAGTCGCCGAGCACGGCGACCGCCGCGGCGTTCCGGCGGCGCGGCTTCACGTCGATGGCGCTGATGGTGTACCAGTGGTCGGTGCGCGCCGCGGGCGCGGAGAAGTCGGTAGTGTTGCCTTTCGCGATATAGGAGGTGGTGCGCGAGCCGGGATGGCCGGTCATCTTGCCGGTGGTGATTTTGCCGTAGTGGATCGTGATTGCGAGGTTCTCCCGGTCGGAGGTCTTGAAACGGACCGGGTCGGAGACGACGTCCACGCCGGGCATCATCGAGAAGGCGCGCCGGCCGTCGAAGGTCAGCTCCACGGTCGAGGATTCGTCGATCTCGGGGCTGGAGCCCATCGTTTTCGCCCGCGCGATCTCCACGCCGAGGATCTCCGTCTCCGTGTCGGAATAATAGTTCGACAGACGCAGCTGGAGATCCTTGCCGCCGATGGAGATCTGGACGATCTGGCGCAGGGAATTGCCCGCGAGGCCAGGCTCGGGCGGGATGTTGTGGGGCTCCACCACCTGCAGGGCCGTGGCCCAGGTGGTGACCCGGTCGAAGGGCTGTGCGAGGGCGCCGATGCTCAGCGCCGCCAGTGCTAAGGATAACAGATACTTTTTCATATTCAGTTGCGACGACGGGGAGGCAGGATGACCGGGCGGTGCTGCTCGTCGTGGAGCGGCATCCCGAGTTCGTCCGACCTGATCTGGCGGAATATCAGGGAATCGATGGGCGTAGCGAGCGGTCGCACGTCGTCGGGCAGGGGCCGTTGCGCCTGCTGCTGGAAGTAGCCCACGCAGGCGTCGCGCCACCACTCCGCGTCGTGCTTCTGGATGTCCAGCTTGTCGGCGACCTCCTGCCAGAGCGTCGGGCCGACATAGCGTTTCACCCCCGCCCAGGTCTTCTGGAAGCCCTCCACGGCCTTTACGCCGCGGTCGTAGTGCAGGCAGATCTCGTCCCAAAGGGTACGGCCGGATTTCATCCGATAGTCCCAGGGAAGATGGTGGAACCAGAGCAGCAGCTCCTCCGGACAGGTCTCCACGTCGTCATACTGCGAGGCGAGGGGCTCGTTGTACTGGTCCACGTTGCCGGATCCGCTGCGGGTCCGGTCGAAACCGATGCCTTCCGCATCGGCCTGGTGGTAGTAGGGCGGCTGCCAGTCCGGACGGGGCGGGGTGCGGTCCCAGGGCATCGGGCCGTAATGCGTGCCGCCGAAAAGATGGTGCAGGCCGAGCGGCATCTCGTAGTCCACGACCGCCTCGCGCGACGCCATCATCATCCCCCGCACCGGCGCGACGAAACGCGCCTCGAAGGCCCTTTCGGACAGGCCGGCCGGCTTCCGGAATGTCTGGCGTATCCACTCGTCGGCGATCTGCTCCGCACTGAGCGTCGGGTCCCAGGCGAGGCGCCCGAAGGCGTACCAGTTGGCCTGGGCGAAGACGTAGCCGCAGAAATCCGGGTCCTGTCCCGTGTTGGCGACGCCGGCGATGAAGGTGATCACGTCCGCCACGGAAGAATTGGACCGGTCGCGATAGGTCTCGGCGTCCAGGCATTCCTCCCACATAGGACCGAGATAGGCGAGGTGGTTGGAGAAACCGAGGTACTCCTGCGTGACCTGGAACTCCATCATCATCCTCGTATTCTTCAACTGGCCGAACAGGGGGTTGAAGGGCTCGCGCGGCTGGAAATCCACGGGGCCGTTCTTGACCTGTACGATGACGTTGGCGGCGAATTCGCCGTCCAGCGGCAGGAACTCCTCCACGGCCTGACTGGCCCGGTCGGGGCTGGTGGGACTGTACACGAACGCGCGCCAGATCACGATGCCGTCAAAGGAGGAGAGCGCGTCGGCAAGCATATTGGCGCCGTCGGCGTGCGTGCGGCCGTAGTCCTGCGGACCTGACTGGCCCTCGGAATTGGCTTTCACGAGGAAACCGCCGAAATCGGGGATGGCCCGGTAGATCTCCGCGACCTTGTCCTCCCACCAGGTCCGGACGGCGGGATCCAGGGGGTCCGCCGTCTTCAGCCCGCCCAGGTGGATGGGGCTGGCCCAGTTGATGGACAGGTAGGTCTGGATGCCGTATTCCCGCAGGATCTTGGCGATCTTCGCCACGCGGGAGATGTGTTCCGCGTCGAGGATGCGCGGATTGGCGTTGACATTGTTGAGCACCGCACCGTTCAGGCCCACCGAGGCGCAAAGCTCGGCGTAGCGTCGGATCCGCTCCTCGGGGATGTCCGGCGCGGTCCATTCCCACATCGATTTGCCGGCATAGCCTCGCTCCACGGTGTCATCGAGATTGTCCCAGTGGTTGAGCATACGGATGGCGTAGAACGGATGCTCCCGGAGATCCATCCCGGGGCCCGCCTGGCCCAGCGCTTCGGCGCGCATCAGGGCGTACACGCCATAGCGCACGCCGGCCATGCTGCTTGCCGCAAGGTGGCGCACGCCGCCCTCATCATAGATATGGTAGCCTTCCGCCGGCTGGCGGAGATCGATCTCCACCTGCACCGAAGCCAGAATCTCTTCATAAGACCGTCCGGCGGCCAGCCACAGCTCGCTGCCGTCCTGATCGGCGGGACGGGGACCGCTGCAGGAGGAAAGCAGGAAAAAGCCGGCAAGAATCGTCAGAAATAGAGTTTTTCGCATAATTTACGGTTATCTACACAAAGATAGTCCTTTTTTTAAAAAAGGGCGAAGGCCCTCCGGCCTCCGCCCCCATTCACAACCAAATTATAACAACCAGCGGATTGCTTACTCCGTCGGATAACCCGGATTCTGGTAGGCGGCCTTCTCGGCGGCGGTCATTTCCATACCGTTGAGCTGGCCCTGGGGAATCGGGCGGAGATACAGGTAATTCTCGATGCTTCGCGTGAAGGTCTCCGGTTTGTGGTCTCCCCAGGAGGAGCCGCTGATGGTGTAGGTTCCGGCGCGCTCGGCCCAGGTCTGGGTGCGGACCAGGTCGAACCAGCGGAAGCCTTCACCGTAGAACTCGCGCATACGCTCGTCCAGGATGTAGTCCAAGGTGATCGTCGCGGGCGTGGCGTCTGCGAGCTCGTCGCTGAAATCAGCCTCGTAAGCCGAGCGGGCGCTCTGCTTGTAGGTCCAGACGCCGGCGCGCTTGCGGAGCACGTTGATGTTGTCGCGCGCCTTGGCGTTGTTGCCCAGCTTGAAGGCGGCCTCGGCGGCCGTCAGGTAGAAGTCGGAGAACTTCAGGATGCTGTACGGACGCGTGCTGGCGCCGTTCGGCGAACCCAGCTGGGTAGCCTTGTCGTAGTCGTTGCGCTGGCCGACGAGCTTCCACAGGGCCGGATAGGCGATGCGGCTGAAACCGTTGAGGTCGAACACGTAGTCGGCGCGGCCCGGCACGGTGCCGGCACCGACGTTGGCGCCGTTCGTGTTGCTCTGCGCATCAGGATAGACGATGTCGTCCAGGACCTCGGGGATGAAGGAGAGCACCAGGCCGCCCTTCGGGATGTCCATCCCGTTGGCGCCCGGCACGCTCGCTTTGGCGATGCCGGCTTTCTCCCAGTTGCCGTAATAGGCAGTGGAGAAGGTACCCTCGAAGCGGGAATCCTTGGTGATGTCCTGGCTGGTGAACACCGCGATCGCCTCGTGGGTCGGGGCCATACGGGTCCAGGGGCGGCCGACCTCCTGGCAGGCTTCGCGCTGGATGCAGCCGACGCCGCCGATGTTGACCGTGCCGTGGTTCCAGTTCATCATCCAGCCGGCGAAGTTCTCCGGCGCGTTGCCGTTGCTCCAACCGAGGCTGCTGGCGTTGTACTGCTCGCTCTTCTCGGTATGGTCCGCCCAGAGGAGGATTTCCTTGTTGCGGTCGTTCGCGGCGAGGTTGACGTCGCGGAACGTGTCCATCAGGCCGTAGGGGCCGGGGTTCGCGATCGCGGTCTCGCAGACGGACAGGGCCTGGGTGAAATACCAGTTGGCGTCGTGGCCGTTCAGGTCCTTGCGGTCCGCGGCCGGGTAGGTCGGGATGTTCTTGGGGTTCTCCAGCCACCAGCCGAAGGTCAGATAGGCCTTGGCCAGCGCCAGGCGGGCGACGTTCTTGGTCACGCCGCCGGTCACGCGGGGATTGTCCGGCAGGTCGTCGACCGCGGCCTCGAGGTCGGAGAAAACGGCCTTGTACACCTCGGGCACCGTGTTGCGCACGGAGCTGCGGGACGGCGTGCTGTTGAAGGCGAGCTCGCCGGAACCCAGGTCGAGGGGCACGCCGCCGAAAGTCTGCACCAGCTGGAAGTAATACCAGCCGCGGAAGAATTTCGCCTCGGCGATCAGCGCGTCGGCCAGGCCGACCGCCTCCGCGTTCTCGACGATGCCGCTGGCCGTGTTGATATAGGTGAACACCGTGTTCCACAGCACGTCGCTGCGGGAGGAGCTGGCGTTGAGCGAGCCCACGCCGGACAGGTCGGCATCTTTGAAGTTGCCGTCGGCGGACTGGCCGTAGGTGGCCTCGTCGGTGCCGGTGGTGTTGATGTTGAAGTAGTAAGCCTGGCCGTAGACATAGCGGAGCGAGGCGTACAGGGCGGTCAGGCCCCCTTCCACACCGGCTTCCGTCTGGAAGTAACCCGGCTCGAAGAAGGTGCGGGGCTGCTCCTCGAGGATCTGGGTGCAGGAAGCCGCGAGGGTGACGGCGGCAGCGAGCGCTGCGAAGATATGATTCATCTTTTTCATTGTCGGAGGCGATTAGAAGGTGATGTTGATGCCGAAGAGGTAGTTCCGGGTGTTCGGCGTGTTGGTGCCGATGACCTTCTGGCGATACAGGTATCCGGCGCTGGCCTGGTTCTCGGTGCCCCGGGAGTTCGGTTCGGGATCGAGGCCGCTCTCGCGGTGGAATTCGGAGAAGAGCACGAACGGATTCTGGGCCGTCGCATAGACGCGCAGTTTGTCGAATCCGAAGCGGCGCAGGGCGCCGATCTTCTCGAAGTTGTAGCCGAGCGTGACCGTGCCGATCTTCAGGTAAGATCCGTCAAAATAGGACAGGGTCGAGCCATAGAGCGGGTTGTCATTGCTGTTGAGTCCGCCCGGACGCGGGTAGCGGGCTCCGGTGTTGCTTTCGGTCCAATAGTCCACCTTGAGCTGCCCGCGGCGGCCGGTCAGCATATTCAGATAGCCGCTGGAGCCGTGCAGGGTGGAGATCAGGATGCCGCCGGCCTGGAAAGTGCCGAGGACGGTGAGGTCCCAGTTCTTGTACTGCAGGCGCGTGTTGAAGCCGCCGAGGAATTTCGGATCGGCGTTGATCGGCACCATATCGTTCTCGTCGATGGCGCGGACGGGCTTGCCGCCCTCATAGTCGCCGTGGTACTTGACCTTGATGTCGCCCGGCGCGGCGCCCGGCTGCAGGATGTTCATCAACGCTTCCTCGCCCTTCTGCCACAGGCCGTCATACTCGTAGTCGTACAGACAGTTGATCGGGTAGCCCACGAACCAGCGGTTGCCGCGGTCCTCGGTCTGGCCGGAAGCCAGGGAGACCAGCTTGTTGCGGTTGGCGTAGACATTGATGCCGGCATCCCATCTCCAGTCGCCGGAGTCGATGATCGTGGCGTTCAGGGAGAATTCGACGCCCCGGTTCTGCGTGCTGCCGATGTTGGCGGTGTAGCTGCCCACGCCTGCGGTGGAGGGAAGGTTCAGGTTAAGCAGGATGTCGTGGGTCTTCTGGGAGTAGTACTCGACCGTACCGGTCAGGCGGCCCTGGAGGAAGGCGAAGTCGATACCGTAGTTCCAGGTGTTGGAGTACTCCCAGCCGAGCTCGGTGTTGGGCAGGGTGGACACGAAGTAGCCCATTGCGTAGGTGGTTTCGCCGAAGTTGTAGGGACGGGTGCCCAGGGAACCGAGGGTCTGGTAGGGATTGATGGCCTGGTTGGAGGTCTCGCCGTAGCCGACACGGAGCTTCAGCTCGTCCAGCCAGCCGCGGCTGCCCTCCATAAAGGGCTCGTTGTGGATGTTCCAGCCGGCGGAAACGGCCGGGTAAGTATGCCACTGGTGGCCCTTAGCCAGACGCGAGGAAGCGTCGGAACGGATGGCGGCGGAGATCATATACTTGTCGGCATAGCTGTACATCACGCGTCCCATATAGGAAATCAGGCCCGCCTGCCAGTAGTTGGAGGAGTTCGGACTCACGGTGATGTCCTCGGAGTTGGCCTGGCCAAGGTTGTAGTACAGGAACTGTTCGTTGGGGATGTTGCGGGCGGACAGGCCGTTCTGGATGTAGGTGGTCTGCTCGGCGGAATACATCGCCACGACGTTGACGTGGTGCTTGTCGGCGAAGGTGCGGTCGAAGGTCAGCAGGCTCTCGGCCGTCCAGTTCTTGGTCTCGTTCTGGCTGATGCCGCCGTTGTTGGGCTCCGCGACGTTGAAACTGTTCACGCCCTTGCCGGTGAACCAGCCGCTCTTGTTGCTGCGGTAGTTCATACCCACGGTCTGCTTGAAGGACAGGCCCTCGAGGAAGGGAGCCTTCAGTTCGACGTACGCGTTGTTGTAGGAGCCGAAGCCGAAACTCTCGTTGATCCAGGTGTTGGCGACGCTCTCGACGTTCTTGCGGGTCGGGATCCAGACGTTGTCGTTCGGCATCGCGGCGCGGAAGAGGTTCTCGCCGGAGGCATCGGTCGGGCTCATGATCGGAGTGAGCTGCAGGATGCCGTACAGGCCGATCTGGTTGCCGTGGGAGGTGTTGTAGTTGGTGTTGGTGGAGAAGCCGATCTTGAACCAGTCGGTGACGTTCTGGTCCAGGCTGCCGCTCAGCGAGATGCGGTCGTAGTACTGGGTAGGCACGACCGCCTCGTCCTTATAATAGGAAACGCCGAAGCGGTAGCTGCCCTTCATCGTGCCGCCCACCACGCTGATCTCGTGGTTGCGGGTGATGCCCGTGCGGTAGAAAAGGTCCTGCCAGTCGGTGTCGGTGGCGTCGTCCTCGTAGCCGATCTTGTTGGTGTACTGCCCGGCGAGCTTGCGCATCTTCACATACTCGGGACCGTTCATCATCGGGTACTTGATCGCTTTTTTGAAGCTGATGTAGTTGTTGAAGCTGACTTTCGGGGCCTGCCCCGCCACGCCCTTGTAGGTGGTGATGAGGATGACGCCGTTGGCGCCGCGGGAGCCGTAGATGGCGGTGGAGGAGGCGTCCTTGAGGATGTCCATACTCTTGATGTCGCCCGTGGCGATGTCGGAGAGCGAACCCATAAACGGCACGCCGTCCAGGACGATGAGCGGATCGTTGGAAGCGGACAGGGAACGGTCGCCGCGGATGCGGATTTCCATACTGGCACCCGGCTTGGAGTTGGTCTGCGTCATCTGGACGCCGGCCACGCGGCCGTTGAGCGAACGGGTGAAGTCTCCTGCCGCGATCTCGCGGAGGTTGTCGCCGCCCATCGAGGCGATGGATCCGGTCACGTCCGTCTTGCGGGCGGTACCGTAGCCGATCACCACGATGGCGTCGAGCGCCTGCGCGTCATCAGAAAGGACGACGTCGATGACCGCGCGTCCCTGTACGGGGATGCGCTGGGTCGTGTAGCCCATACAGGACACTTCCAGGGTGCCGGAAGGGCTGACCTGCAGGGAATACGTGCCGTCGACGCCGGTCACGGCGCCGACAGAAGAGTTCAAGACCATCACGGCTGCGCCGATCACGGTCTCTCCGCTCTGGTCCGTGACGGTGCCGCTGACGGTGATGTTCTGTGCCTGGGCAAAGAACGGGATCATCAGGGCCAGGGCCACGATGCCAAAGGTTTTCTTGAGGCTTAATTGCATAGATTTTAGAAGTATTTGGTTAAACTACGAACTTCCGGCTTGCGGTTACGGCAAAAGTATTTGAATTCTTCGCCCGGCCAAGGTCGCCTTGTAACAAGGTCTGTCACTTTTGTTACATCCCCTTTGCGCTTATTTTTGTTTTTGTATTTTTGTAACCAAATAATGTTAAAAATGAAAAAGAGGCGATTTATCCTGTTGATCCTCGTGTCTTTCTGTCCGCTGCTCCTCTGCGGACAGGCGGCCCGGATCTATACTTCGGACAACGGATTACCCAATTCGCAGATCAACCGGATCCACCAGGACGACAAAGGCGTGATCTGGCTCGCGACGGAAGGCGGCCTGATCCGTTTCGACGGGCTGGACTTCGAGGCGTTCCGGCACGACAGCGAGAAAGAGTACGCCATCAGCAGCTCGTCCGTCGTCGATATCTATCAGGACAGTCGCGGGACCAAGTGGGTCGGGACCGCCAACGGGCTCAACCTGTTCGATTCCGACCACAACCGATTCCTCCGTTTTGCGTTGGAAGACAACCGCAATCCGGCCGCCAACCAATATATCAGCAGCCTGCTGGAAGTCCCGGACCGGAACGGCGGAAGCCTCCTGTACGTGGCCACGAGCGGATCCGGCATCTACGTCATCGACCCCGCCACGCAGGAGCGCCGCGACGACATCCGGGAGCGGCTTTTCCAGGCGGCCCCGAACGAATATATACGCTCCCTGTTCCTGGACAACGGCCGCCATATCTGGATTCTGCCCGAAGGGACCGGACGGCCCGCCGTCCTGGATGCGGACAAACTCACGCCCGCCACGGATATCCGCTGGAGCGCCGACCTGCTGCAGGATGACGGCCAGCTCCGTTTCGGCGCGTTCGCCCGGGATCCCTTGACGGGCGACATCCTGTTTTCCTCTTCACGCGGTCTCCTGCTGTATGTCGCAGCCGAGGGGCTCGTCCGGCACGTCCGGGGACGCACGGCCGCGGACACCCACGCCTCCGCCATCCTGTTCAACAGCCAGGCAGAGCCCGGAGAAGGCCGTTCTTTCCTGCTCGGCAACGGCAATGGCGGTCTGCTCCAGTTCGACATGCAGACGGAAGAAGTTTCGGCGGGCACCCTGGCCTCGCTCCGGCAGGACAGCAGCAACTGGACCGTCTCGCACCTGTTTGAGGACACGCAGGGCAATATCTGGATCGGGCTTTACCAAAAAGGCCTCGCCGTTGCGCCCAAGTCCATGTTCGGCTTCACTTACCAGGGATTCAGCAGCCGGGGGATCCCCGGCGAGAACAGCGCCTGCATCATTTCCGTCTATGAAGACGGCCCGCGCCTGTGGGTCGCCACCGACGGGGCGGGTCTCTTCTGCCAGACGGGCGGCTCCCGCGGACGGACAGTCTGCTACAACCGGGACAACAGCATCCTGACCAACAATTCCGTGATGGCCGTGACGGGAGACGCCCACGGAACCATCTGGCTGGGCACCTACCAGGACGGGCTTCTCTGCCTAGAGGGCGGGGTGATTCACCGTTTCCCGGAGGCGGACCGGATCGGCACCGACCGGATCCGCACCCTCGCCTATGACGCCGCCCGGGACCAGCTCTATGTCGGCACTTCCGGCAACGGCCTGGTCGTGATCGACGCCGCAACCCGCCGGATCAAATCCCACCTGGTGGAAGATGAATATCGCTGGATCAGCGCCCTGCATCAGGACGCCAGTGGCCTGCTTTGGGTGGGCACCTACAATGGCCCGCAATGCTATGACCCGCTGGACGACCGCATCGTCCCTTTCAACATCCTGTCCCAGGGCGAGACCATCCAGCGCGTCTATGCCATCTGCAGCGGCGCCGACGGCACGATGTGGTTCGGCACCGAAGAAGGCCTGTTCCAGGTGAACACCGATACCCAGGAAGTCCGGCAATATACCGAACAGGACGGTCTGGCGAACAACGTCATCCGCGACATCCTCTGCACCCCGACCGGAGATCTTTGGATCGCCACGGCGAGCGGCCTGTCGCGCCTGTCACCCCGAACGGGACAGATCACCAGCTACCACGCCTCCGACGGCCTCCAGAGCAACGAATTCCGCTCCGGAGCCGCCTTCAAGGGCCCTTCGGGACGGCTCTATTTCGGCGGAATAAACGGTCTGACCTCCTTCTCCCCGCTGCTGCTGGACGGCGGCCGCCACGAGATTCCGCAGGTGTCGCTCTCGCACCTGACCCTGCTGGACCGCGAGGTCACCTACGATCCGGACAAAAACGGGGAAAACCTGATCGACAAGCATCTCTCCGAAGCCACGAAAATCCGCATTCCCAAGGGGGTGGACCTCTTCTCGATCGCGTTCTCCGTGCCGGAATACACCAATCCCCAGCGCGTGCTCTACGCCTACCGCCTGCGCGGCTACGACTCCGACTGGAAGACGGCCCCCGCCCGGCAGCGCTCCGCCACCTATACCAACGTGCCTCCGGGGCGTTACCAGTTCGAGGTGAAAGCCTACTTCGACGGCAGTCCGGAAGAGTATTCCAGCCGGCAGGTATCCATCCGCGTCGAAGCGCGCTGGTTCCGCCAGGGCTGGGCTTACCTGCTCTATCTGCTGCTGCTCACCGCCGCCGGATGGATGCTGTACCGTATGTACCGCGACCGGCAGCGACAGAAGAAGCAGCAGAAAGAAACTGCGCTGAAAGAGCTCCGCCTCGGCCTGTTCACCAACCTCACCCACGAAATCCGCACCCCGCTGTCCCTGGTGATGGGACCGCTGCGCACCCTGCGCGAGGACGAGCAGGATCCCGTCCGGAAGGACACCTATAATCTGATGTACCGCAACTGCCTGCGCATCAACCGCCTCGTGGACCAGCTGATGGATATCCGCAAGATCGATGCGGGACAGATGCAGCTGCATTTCCGGGAGACCGACATCATCTATTTCATCCGGGACATCATGCAGTCCTTCGACAGCCTTTCAAGAGCGAAGAACATCCATTTCACCCTCACCCCCGAACACGCGGAAGAACTTCTGTGGGTGGACCAGGGGAACTTCGACAAAATCATCTACAACATCCTGTCGAACGCCTTCAAGCACACTCCGAACGGGGGACGCATCCAGCTCTCCGTGTCCGGGCCGGCCGCCAACCGGGACGTGCTGCGCAGCGATATCCGGGAATATGTGGAAGTGGATATCTTCAATTCCGGAAGCCGTATCGAAGAGGAATACATCTCCCGCATCTTCGACCGTTTCGTGCAGATCAACCCCTATGACGCGAACTCCGGTTCGGGCGTGGGCCTGAACCTGACCAAGATGCTCGTGGAGATGCACCACGGCGGCATCTGGGCCGAGAACCGGGATGACGGAGTGGTCTTCCGCGTGCTCCTTCCCGCGGGCAACGCCCACCTGTCGGGCGAAGAACTCTCCGCCACAACGCACCACAAGGACCTCTATGTCAAAGGCCCGGACGTGTCCGCCGACAGCCACGAAGACGAGATCTACGCCCAGGCGAAATCCGTCGACGGCAAGGCGGTCCGGACGCGCCGCGACCTCGTCGTCATCGAGGACGACGACGACGCGCGCGAGTACCTCAAAACCCTGCTGGGAAGCCGCTACAACGTGACGGCCTGCGCCAGCGGACAGGAGGCCTGGCCGGTCATCACCACGACGCTTCCCGACGCCGTGGTCACCGACCTGGTGATGCCGGGCATGACCGGCAGCGAACTGTGCGCCCGCATCCGGCAGAACCCTGCGACCAACCATATCCCCGTGCTGATCCTTACCGGCCAGAGCGGCGAACGGGAGCAACAGGCGGCCAGCGACAGCGGCGCGGACAAATTCCTGTCCAAGCCCATCTCCGTGGAACTGCTGCTCAGCAGCATCGCCCAGGTCATCTCCGCCCGCGAGACGGTCAAGGGCAAGTTCGGCGGCGCCATGAGCTTCGACTACTCCGGCATCAAGATGGGATCCGCCGACGAAAAGCTCCTGCGACGCATCGTCGAGAGCATCCAGACCCATATGGACGACCCGGAATACGACGTGTCCGCCCTGTGCCGGGATGTCGGAATCAGCCGGGTGCACCTCAACCGGAAACTCAAGGAAAACGGAAACGTGCCCCCCAGCATCCTGATCCGGTCGTACCGCATGAAGCAGGCGGCCTACCTGCTGGCCAACAACAAAGTCAACGTGTCGGAGGTGGCCTACCGGGTGGGCTTCGCCTCCCACTCCTATTTTTCCAGCTCTTTCCGGGAGTTCTTCGGTATGACGCCCCGGGAGTTCGTGGCACGCTTCCTCGAGAATCCGGACGACGAAAACCTGAAAAAGCTGTTTGAATAGGGTGTGTTACATATTTTAAAGGCTTTGGTCTTAAAATGTAACGGAAGGGTTATTGGTTTTGTTACTTTTGCCGCAGTACGAACCAAACCCGTTTCCGTATGTGCAAGTCCCGTATCCTTTCCGCCCTGACCGCCCTGCTTCTGACCTTGCAGGCCGCGGCCATCGACTTCCCCGGCATCACCGAATCCGGCACGGCCCCCGGCCGTTTCCCGCTTATCCTGCAGGGGATGCCCGCCGCCGTCGTCACGGACCCTTCCGACGCCAAAGGCGTGCAGATCGCCGCCGAGACGCTCCGGGAGGATTTTGCCCGCGTGTGCGGGCGGAAAGCCCCCACCACGGGCGCCCGCGCCATCCTCGCCGGGACCGTGGAAAGCCCGCTCGTCCGCTCCCTGGCGGAACGCGGCCTCGTGGACCTGTCCGGAATCCGGGGGGAGTTCGAGAGTTATTTCATTTCCACCCTTGGCCAGGCGGTGCCGGGCTATGAAGACGCCCTCGTCATCGTGGGCGCCGACAAGCGCGGCACCATCTATGGCCTCTACGAGATCTCCGAACAGATCGGCGTGTCGCCCTGGTACGACTGGGCGGACGTGCCCGTGCAGCACCGGGAGGATCTCTCCCTCGCCCCCGGCACCTACCGCGCCGATCCGCCCGCCGTCCGTTACCGGGGCATCTTCCTCAACGACGAGGCGCCCTGCCTGACCGGCTGGGTCAAGAACACCTACGGCACCGACTACGGTGACCACCGCTTCTACGCCCGCGTATTCGAGCTCCTGCTGCGCCTGCGGGCCAACTTTATGTGGCCAGCGATGTGGGACTGGGCTTTCTATGCCGACGATCCGGAGAACAGCCGCACGGCCGACGAGATGGGCATCATCATGGGCACCTCGCACCACGAGCCCATGGCGCGCAACCACCAGGAATGGGTGCGCAGGCGCGGCGCGGACGGCCCCTGGGACTACACCGCCAACAAAAAAGTCCTGGACAGGTTCTTCACCGACGGTATGCAGCGCGCGAAGGACACCGAGGATTTGATCACCATCGGCATGCGCGGCGACGGGGACGAAGCCCTCGGCAAGGAGGGAGAGGAAGCGCAATACATCAAACTCCTGGAAAGCATCATCAAGAACCAGCGCAAGATCATCCGCAAGGTGACCGGACGGCCCGCGGAAGAACGCCCGCAAGTGTGGGCGCTCTATAAAGAAGTCCAGCAATACTATGACCTGGGCCTGCGCGTACCCGACGACGTGACCATTCTGTTGAGCGACGACAACTGGGGCGACGTCCGCAAGCTCCCCACCGCCGGAGAGCGCCAACGCAAAGGCGGTTGGGGCATCTATTACCACGTGGATTACGTGGGCGCTCCGCGAAATTCCAAGTGGCTGAACGTCACCCCGATACAGAATATGTGGGAGCAGCTTCAGCTGACCTGGGACTACGGCGTGGACCGCCTGTGGGTGTTGAATGTCGGCGACCTCAAGCCCATGGAATATCCTATCGACCTCTTCCTCGCCATCGCCCGCCGGCCGGAGGCTTTCACGGCGGAAAACCTGCCGGATCACACGCGCAGCTTCTGTGCGGCGGCATTCGGCGAGGATCAGGCCGACGAGGCCGCGCGCATCCTGAACCTTTACTGCAAATACAGCGGCCGCACCACGGCCGAAATGATGGACCGCAACACCTACGATCTCGCCTCTGGCGAATTCCGTCGCGTCTGCGACGACTTCGTGCGCCTGGAGGCCGAGGCGCTGCGGCAGTTCCTCTCTCTCGCACCCGAAGCGCGGGATGCCTACCGGCAGCTCATCCTCTTCCCGGTGCAGGCCCTGTCCAACCTTTATGAAATGTACTACGCGCAGGCGATGAACCACGCGCTCTACTCGCGCGGGGATCCGGCGGCCGACGCCTGGGCGGACCGCGTGGAGCGGTGTTTCGCGCGCGACGCGTTCCTGATGGAACAGTACAACAAGGAGATGTCCGGCGGCAAGTGGGACGGGATGATGACCCAGAAGCACATCGGCTATTTCTCCTGGAACGACAACTTCCCCGCCGACCGGCTTCCGGAAGTCAGGCGCATCGGCGCGACGGAGCCCGGCGGTTTCCGCTTCGAGGCGGACCCGCGCGGCTACACCGCCATCGAGGCGGAGCACTATTTCGCGGCGCAGGCCGCGGAGGGCTCGCGCTGGACCGTCATCCCGGATATGGGGCGCACGCTCAGCGGTGTCGCCCTGATGCCCTATACGGAACCCGCCGCCGGCGCCGCGCTGCGCTACCGCGTGCAGCTTCCCGAAGGCACGACATCCGTACAGGTGCGCGTCGTCACCAAATCCACCCTTGCGTTCAACAACACCGGCCATCGCTACGAAGTGGACCTGGACGGGCACAAACAGGTGCAGTTCTTCAACGAGCGGCTCAACGAAGACCCGAAGAACATCTACTCCGTTTACTACCCGACCGTCGCGCGCCGCGTCGTGGAGACCGTTTCCGAGCTGCCGGCGCAGGCGGGCTGGGCGGAGCTCGTCCTGCGCCCGCTGGACCCGGGCATCGTGTTCGAGAAGATCGTGCTGGACTACGGCGGGTACACGCCCCAGTTCCTGTTCGGAGAGGAGTCCGCCGCCCGGAAGATTGCCGAATAATTCCTATATTTGTCTTTGCTATGCAAAAAACCTGGAGATGGTTCGGCAAGAAGGACCCGATCACGCTTGCCATGCTCAGACAGATCGGGGTGGAAGGCATTGTCACCGCCCTGCACGATGTCCCGCTGGGGCAGGTGTGGACGCGGGAAAAGATTCACGACCTTCGCTCATACATTGAAAGTTACGGTCTGCAATGGAGCGTCGTGGAGTCGCTTCCCGTGGTGGAGACCATCAAGTACGGCGGCCCCGACCGGGACGAGCAGATCGAGGTTTACAAGCAGTCCCTGCGCAACCTCGCCGCCGAGGGGATCCACTGCATCTGCTACAATTTCATGCCGGTGCTGGACTGGGCGCGGACGGATCTTTTCCACCCGAATCCGAACGGCGCGACGAACCTGTATTTCAATTATGCCGAGTTCGCCTACTTCGACATCAATATCCTCAAGCGCCCCGGCGCCCGCGAAGAATGGGCGGAGTTCCGCTTCCCCGACGGCGTCGGCGAAGGACGCGACGTTCTGGCGGAGGCCGATGCGCTGGCCGCGACGATGACGCCGGAAAAGGACCACAAACTCGTGGAGACCATCGTCATCAAGACGCAGGGCTTCGTGAGCGGGAACTTCAGCGAGAACGACGAGGCCCCCATCCAGAAGTTCCGCGATTTCCTCGCCCTGTACAAGGACATCGACAAGACGGCCCTCCGCGCCAATATGAAATACTTCCTGGAAGCCATCATGCCCGTCTGCGAGGAGTGCGGCATCAATATGTGCGTCCACCCGGACGACCCTCCCATCGAGGTCCTGGGGCTTCCCCGCATCGTCCGCACGGAAGAAGACATCGAATGGTTCCTGGACGCCGTTCCCAACCCGCATAACGGCCTGACTTTCTGCGCCGGATCCCTGTCCGCCGGGGCTTACAACGACGTCGTGGCCCTGGCCCGGAAGTTCGCTTCCCGGACGCATTTCGTGCACCTGCGCTCCTGCCACATCTTCCCCAACGGAGACTTCACCGAAGCCTCGCACCTGGGCGGCCGGGCGGACCTGGTCGAACTGGTCCGCATCTTCGAGAAGGAGAATCCCGCCCTGCCGATGCGCGTGGACCACGGGATGACCTTCACCGACAGGCCCGGCGGCATCATGGACGAATCGGCCCATGGCCACAACGCCGGCTATACGCTGCTCGGCCGCATGTTCGCGATGGGCCAGGTCCAGGGCATCATCGCCACCGTGGACCGGGAGCTGGGCCTCCCTTACAAACAACCCGGATTCTTCGACTGAGATGAGACTGACTGATATCTTGAAGGGGGACTTCGATCCCGCTGAATGGGAAGCCCGGGGCTACCGGCTCCCGAAGTACGACATCGGCGCCGTCAAGGCGAAAACCCAAGCCGAGCCCACCTGGGTGCATTTCGGCGGCGGCAACATCTTCCGCGCCTTCCCGGCCGCCATCCTGAACGAAGCCCTGAACACCGGCCGATACGACCGCGGCGTCATCGTGGCGGAGACCTTCGATTACGAAGTCATCGACAGGGTCTATGCCCCGTACGGGAACCTTTCCCTGTCGGTGAGCCTCCAGTCCTCCGGGACGATCGAAAAGACGGTCATCGCCTCCGTCACGGAGGCCCTGAAAGCCGATTATGCCTTCCCCGACTGGGAACGCCTGAAGGAAATCTTCCGCAACCCGTCCCTCCAGATGATTTCCTTCACCATCACCGAGAAGGGGTACACCGTTGCGCCCTCCGACCTGGACCGCGGCCTGACGCCCGTCCTGGCGATGGGCAAGGTCGCCGCCCTGATGCTGGAACGCTTCAAGGCCGGGGAGCTGCCGCTGACCGTGCAGTCCATGGACAACTGCTCCCACAACGGAGACAAGGTCAAGGCCGGCATTCTCGCCTATGCGCAGCGTTGGGTCGCCGACGCGCTGGCCCCGGCGGAATTCCTCGCCTGGCTGCAGGACGGCTCGAAGGTCAGCTTCCCCTGGTCGATGATCGACAAGATCACGCCGCGCCCCCACGCAAAGGTGCAGGAAATGCTCGCCGCGGACGGCTTCGAGGATACGGAAACCTTTGAAACCCAAAAACATACATTCACCGCCCCGTTCGTCAATTCCGAAGAAGTGCAGTACCTTGTCATCGAGGACGATTACACCTGCGGCCGGCCGCCGCTGGAGGAGGGCGGAGCGCTCTTCACCACCCGGGAGACGGTGGACAAGGTGGAGACGATGAAGGTCACCACCTGCCTCAACCCGCTGCACACGGCGATGAGCCTGTTTGGCTGCCTCCTGGGCTACACGCTCATCAGCGCCGAAATGAAGGACCCGGACATCCGGCTCTTCATCCAGAAACTCGGCTATATGGAAGCGATGCCCGTCGTGACGGACCCGGGCGTGTTGAACCCGTACGAGTTCATCGGCGCGGTGATCAACCGGCGCCTTCCCAATCCCTTCATGCCGGACGCCCCGCAGCGCATCGCGATGGACACCAGCCAGAAGATCCCCATCCGCTTCGGCGAAACGCTCAAGAAATACGTCTCCCGCTCCCTGGACCTGGACAACCTGGTGCTCATTCCGCTCACGCTCGCCGGATACGCCCGCTACCTGAAGGGCGTCCGCGATGACGGGACGCCGTTCGAACCGTCTCCGGACCCGCTGGTCGGGGAGCTGATGGCGATCGTGGCTCCGCTCGAAGTGGGCCGGCCGGACCAGGACTTCTCCTGCCTCAGGGAGCTGTACGGCCGGAAGGACATCTTTGCCGTGGACCTGTACGGAATCGGTCTCGGCGAGCGGATCGAGGGGATGGTGAAGGAGCTATTCTCCTCTTTCGGCGCCGTGCGCGCCACCCTGCACAAATATGTTTTGGCGCGCTAGTTCGGGCAAATGGCGTTATTTTAAAAGATACCGACACCTTTTTGAAAGCAACGCCGCCCCGAAAAGCATATATTTGTAAGACTTATATATAACACGACTATGGCCAACAACGAATCCAAAGGCTTCTACAAGCTCAGCTGGATGCAGCGTATCGGTTTCGGCGCCGGCGACATGGCGCAGAACCTCATCTACCAGACCATCAGCATCTGGCTGCTCTTCTTCTACACCAATGTGTTCGGGCTCAAGCCCGGCCCCGCCGCCCTGATGTTCCTCATCGTCCGCCTCGTGGACGTGCTCTGGGACCCGGTGGTGGGCACCATCGTGGATAAAGGCAACCCCAAATGGGGCAAATACCGCTCCTGGCTCATCCTGGGCGGCATTCCGCTGGTCGGCCTCGCCATCCTCTGCTTCTGGAACGGCTTCAGCGGGTCGCTTCTGTATGCCTACATCACTTATGTGGGCATGTCGATGTGCTATACCCTCGTGAACGTCCCCTACGGCGCACTCAACGCTTCGCTGACGCGCGACACCAACGAGATCACCATCCTCACGTCCACCCGTATGTTCATGGCGAACCTCGGCGCCCTGTGCGTCAAGTCCCTGCCGCTGATCATCGCCATCTTCGCCCCGAAGGTCCTCAACCCCGAGACCGGCAAGATGACGGCGGTGTACAATACCCCGGACGCCGCCGGCGCGTGGTTCATCACGATGACGATCTTCGCCCTCGTGGGACTCGCCCTGCTCTTCTTCTGCTTCTCGCAGTGCAAGGAGAAGGTCGTAATGGACCAGAAGGAAGCCGCCAACGTCAAGGTGAGCGACCTGTGGATGGAATTCGTGCGCAACAAGCCCCTCCGCGTGCTGGCCTTCTTCTTCATCACCGCCTTCGCGATGATGAGCGTGGGCAACGCCGCCGACGCCTACTTCATGACCTACAACGTGGGCGCCACCCCGCTGCTCACCACCCTGTTTATGTGGCTCGGCACCATCCCCGCCTTCATCTTCATGCCGCTCGTCCCCGCCATCAAGCGCAAGATCGGCAAGAAGGGGATGTTCTACCTCTTCCTCGGCGTCGCAATCCTCGGTATGGCGATGATGTACACCTTCGTGTCCATCCCGGCCACCAAGAGCAACTTCGTGCTGCTGTGCATCGCCCAGTTCGTCAAGTCCGCCGGCATCATCACCGCCACGGGCTATATGTGGGCCCTGGTCCCCGAGGTCATCTCCTACGGTGAATATACCACCGGCAAGCGCATCGCCGGCATCGTGAACGCCCTCACGGGCATCTTCTTCAAGGCCGGAATGGCCCTCGGCGGCGTCGTCCCGGGTCTCGTGCTCGCACTCGTGGGCTTCAACGCCGACGCCGCGCAGCAGACCCCGCTGGCCCTCCAGGGCATCCTGTGGCTGGTCTGCGTGATCCCGGCCATCCTGCTCCTGCTCGCCATCTTCATCATCAGCAAGTATGAGCTCAGCGACGAGAAGATGGACCAGATCAACCGTGAAATCGAAGCAAGACACTTAGCAGAATAACCATGGCAAAGAAAGTTCAGAAACGCTACCTCTTCCTCGAAGACTACATGGCAGACCCGTCCGTGCACGTTTTCGACGGCAAGCTCTACATCTATCCTTCCCACGACTGGGAGTCCGCCGCGCCGGACGACGACTTCGGCAGCGAATACGATATGAAGGACTACCACGTCCTGTCCCTGGAGGGTCCCGACCCGATGACCTCGCCCGTCAAGGACAACGGCGTCGCCCTGGACATCAAGGACGTCCCCTGGGCCCGCCGCCAGCTCTGGGACAACGAAGTGATCAAAGGCCCCGACGGCCGCTACTACATGTATTTCCCGGCCAAGGACAAGACCGACATCTTCCGTTGCGGCGTGGCCGTCTCGGACAGCCCGACCGGTCCCTTCAAGGCCCAGCCGGACCCGGTCCGCGGCAGCTATTCCATCGACTACGCCATCCTGCACGACGACGCCGACGGCGAATACTATATGTACTTCGGCGGCATCTGGGGCGGACAGCTGCAGCGCTACGAGGACAACCTCGCCAAGGATTGCGGCACCTCCTATCCCGCCGACGGGCAGCCGGCCGTTCCGGGCCGCGTCGTCAAGCTCGCCAAGAATATGCTCCAGTTCGCCGAGGATCCCAAGCCGGTCGTGCTGCTGGACGAGAGCGGCGAACCCATCAAGGTCGAGGACAACGAGCGCCGCTTCTTCGAGGCCAGCTGGATGCACAAATACAAGGGCAAATACTACTTCAGCTACTCCACCGGCGACACCCACAAGCTCTGCTACGCCATCGGTGACAACCCCTATGGCCCCTTCACCTACAAGGGCGTCATCCTCACCCCGGTGTTCGGCTGGACCACGCACCACTCCATCGTGGAATACAACGGCAAGTGGTGGCTCTTCCACCACGACAGCGGTCCCTCCAAGGGCATCAACCGGCTGCGCAGCCTCAAGGTCTGCGAACTGACCTACCGTGAAGACGGAACCATCGAGACCATCGAGGGTCTCGACGATTAATAAACTGTACTAAAACACCGGAACGGGGACCGCGTGATGCGATCCCCGTTTTTCATTATTCCCGTTTATTTCCGTCGACAAAAAGCAGGGACTACCCTGGTGGTCTCCTCTGTCTGCGGAGTTCAGCGGAAGAAGCGGGAGAGCCAGGCCTGGTTGATTTCGGCCAGGCCGGCGGCGGCGTCCCGGATCTGCGGGTTGCGGGACAGGATGCCCGCGCAATCCTCATAGACATTGAAGCCGACGGCCAGCAGCTCCATCTGGCCGTTTTCGGGATATGTGAAGGTCATCTCGCCGTCCGCGCCGTCGCTTTTCAGGAACCTGAGGGCGACGTCCTTGCCCAGCTCCTGCAGCGTGATGAACTTGCACATCTCGATGATGATGTCGTCCAGCCCGCAATCGAAGATCTTGACCTTCTCGATGAGGTCCCCGACGGTCCGGACGAGGCGTCCTGTGTAGCCCTCCGGCACCCCGTCCGCATTGACCGGGGCGTCCGTCAGGACAAGCATCAGTTTCTCCGCCGAATCGTGGTAGAGAAAGGGGAATTTGAGCAGGTTCGCGGCCCCGCAATGCGGACAGTTCCAGGTGAACAACGCGCCGCTTCGGACCTGCTCCTTGAGCTCCGGAGAAGCCGTCACATTGACGCTTTGCGGCACTTCAGCCGTATGTTGGGCCCCACAGCGGGTGCAGTTGACGGTAAGGATCATAGGACTTGTTTCCCGTGGAACGTTCTGAAAAAATAATTTACTGTGCGGACGCGAATTTCGAAAAACCCACAAAATTCAACCGAAGTCCCAGGGACGAATCAACAAGAAAGTCGCGAATAATAATATATTAATTATCAACTATTTGTTCGTTCTATCTCGCTCTTTTGACACCTTTCTTCCCTAAGGAAAGTGGGACGAAATGCGGTGTTTCAAAAATTGGCGTTTTTCCGGACGATTTCAAAGAAATTTATCAAACATTGAAGAGGAAGTGCATAATGTCGCCGTCCTGGACGACGTAATCCTTGCCTTCGACGCCCATTTTTCCGGCCGCGCGGACCGCCGCCTCCGTCTTGTACTTGACGAAGTCGTCGTACTTGATCACCTCGGCCCGGATGAAGCCTTTTTCGAAGTCGGTATGGATGACGCCGGCCGCCTTCGGCGCCTTGTCTCCCTTATGGATCGTCCAGGCCCGGCACTCGTCGGCCCCGGCGGTAAAGAACGTCTGCAGGCCGAGCAGGTGGTAGGCGCCCTGGATCAGCCGGACCACGCCGGACTCGTGGAGCCCCATCTCTTCGAGAAACATCTGACGGTCTTCGTAATCCTCCATCTCGGCGATCTCGGATTCCGTGCGGGCGGAGATGACGAGAATCTCGGCATTCTCCTCCTTGACCGCCTCCCGGACGGCGTCCACATAGGGATTGCCGTTGACGGCGGAGGCGTCGTCCACGTTGCAGACATACATCACCGGCTTGTTGGTCAGCAGGAAGAGGTCGTGCGCCAGGGCCGCCTCCTCGTCGTTGAGCAAAGCGACGCTCCGGCAGGACTTGCCCTGCTCCAGGGCCTCTTTGTAGCGGAGAAGCAGCGCCAGCAGCTTCTTCGCCTCCTTGTCCCCGCCGGTCGTAGCCTGTTTCTGCACCTTGGCGATGCGGGCGTCCACCGTCTCGAGGTCCTTGATCTGGAGTTCCAGGTCCACCACCTCCTTGTCGCGGACGGGATCCACCGAGCCGTCCACGTGGACGACGTTGCCGTCGTCGAAGCAGCGCAGCACGTGGAGGATGGCGTCACATTCGCGAATGTTCGCAAGGAACTGATTGCCAAGACCTTCTCCCCGGCTGGCGCCGCGCACCAGGCCGGCGATGTCCACGATGTCCACCGTCGCCGGGATCGTGCGTTGGGGATGGCAGATCTCCGTCAGCACTTCGAGGCGCTTGTCCGGGACGTTGGTGGAGCCGAGGTTGGGTTCGATGGTGCAGAACGGGAAATTGGCGCTCTGCGCGCCGCCCGCGCTGACACAGTTGAAAAGTGTGGACTTGCCGACGTTCGGCAATCCTACGATACCACATTTAAGGGCCATATTCTCAGCGTTTTACATTACAGTTTGCGAGCACCGTCGGAGATGACGACGTCGTAGATCTTCGGGGCGTGGCCGAACTTGAGGGTGAATTCCGCCTTGGCCGCCGCCACGAATGGCAGGTACAGCGCATCCTTGACCAGGTTGATGGTGCAGCCGCCAAAGCCGCCGCCCATGACGCGGGATCCCGTCACACCCAGCCTGCGGGCCAGCTTGTTGAGAAAATCGAGCTCCTCGCAGCTAACCTCGTACAGGCGGCTGAGGCCGAAGTGGGTCTGGTACATCATCTCGCCGACCGTCTCATAATCACCGCGCTCCAGGGCGTCGCAGACGTCCAGCACGCGCTGGACCTCGCCGATCACATACTCCGCGCGGATAAAGTCTTCGCCGGATATCTCCTCCCGCACCTCATCCAGCCAGACGCGCTTGCAGTCGCTCAGGAAGTCCACTTCCGGGTGGTTCTTCTTGATCGCCGCGGCGGCGCGCTCGCAGCTCTGGCGGCGGAAATTGTACGCCGACGAGGCGAGCTCGTGCTTCACGCAGGAGTCCACCAGGACGAGCTTATAACCCTTCGGATCGAAGGGGAAGTATTTATATTCCAACGTCTTGCAATTGAGGCGGATGAGGCTCCCGGCCTTGCCGAAACAGGACGCGAACTGGTCCATAATGCCGCAATTGACCCCGCAGTAGTTGTGCTCCGTGCTCTGGCCGATCTTCGCCAGCTCGAAACGGTCGATGCCGTTCTGGAAGAGGTCGTTGAGGGCGAAGGCGAAGCAGCTCTCGAGGGCGGCGGAAGAGGAGAGACCGGCACCCAGGGGCACGTCGCCGGCAAAGACGGCGTCGAAGCCCTCCACCCGGCCGCCACGCTTGATCGTCTCCCGGCAGACACCGAAGACGTAGCGCGCCCAGGCCTCTTCGGGCTTGTCTTCCTCGTTCAGGCCGAAAATGGACGTGGCGTCATAGTCCATCGAATGGAGGTGGACCTTGTCCGTACCGTTGAGGCGGATCTCCGCCATAATTCCCTTGTCGATCGCGCCAGGGAAGACATAGCCGCCGTTGTAGTCCGTATGTTCGCCGATGAGGTTGATGCGCCCCGCGGCGGCGTACATCGTGCCGCTCTCGCCGTAGATCGCCAGAAATTTGTCGTGAATTTTGTTTTGCATATCGGGTTTGGTGATTTTGTCGCAACTACAAATGTATCAAAAATACAGCACAAACACAACAGGAAGGTGGTCGCTGACACCTCCGGTGTAGCGGGGCCCGACGAAGGTGCGGCGGGGTTTCCGGCCGCCGAAAGCGGCGTCCGGGACCAGCAGAAGGGGATCCGCGAACACCTCCTCCCGCACGCGGGAAAACCCGTCCGCGAAGCCGCCGTCGATCTTTTCCCAAGCGCCGTCGTACTTGATCGTCCCCTCGCCGGAATGCCACAGATCTTCGTTGAAATCCCCGATGGCCAGCGTCCGCCGCACCCCCGCCGCGCGCAGCGAATCCGTCAGGGAGCGCAGGCGCGTGCGCGCGGCTATGCGGCCGTCGTCCTTGCCGCCGAGCTGCGAGGGGTGGTGGTTCACCAGGACCGAGAGGCTGTCGAACTCCGCCAGCAGGATGTCCCGCGTGGCCAGGATGCCGCCGGCGCCGTCCGGCACGTGTTTCGGCGCACTGCGCCGCAGCGGCAACGTGGTGCGCCGGCACAGCAGCGAACAGTCTATGCCCCGGTGGTCCGGAGACTCGTAGTGGACGACGGCGTAATCCAGCTTGCGCAAGGCCGACGAGGCGGCCAGCTGCCGGACCACGTAGGCGTTCTCCACTTCCGCGAATCCCACCGCGTCCGGCACCCGGCCATAGCGGTCGGCGATGCGCAGAAGGGTCTTGGCGACGGCGTCGCATTTGCGGTAAAAACGGCCTTTGGTCCAGTACTGCGGCCTGTTTTCCGAGCGATAATCGAAGAAATTCTCGACGTTCCAGAACACCACCAGAAGGGAATCGCGGGCTTGCGCGAAGGCCCGTACAGACACGACGGGCAGCAGGATAAGAAGTATGATCATAGTTCGTTTCATATCGCGAATATGGCGAAATAATATGACAACAAAAAGCCCCGCAGGCATTGCTGCGGGGCTTTCTGTCGACGACGGTGTCCGGACTAGAAGAAACGCTCTCTGTTGTCCTTCACGTTGTCGTAGTCCTGCATCACGGACGTGATCATCTGCGTGAGGTACTGAGCCTTCTGGCTGGCGAGCGCCTTGGCGTCGTCCTCGGTGTAGAAAGAACCCAGCTCCTTGCTGTTCACGCGGACCAGGTAGGTGCCCATCTGGCCGGCCACGGGGCCGAACAGCTCGCCTTCCTTGGCGGCGGCGACGGCGCCTGCGAGGGCCGGCTCCACGCTCGAGGATCCGAGCGAGAGCGCGTCGCGGTGCTCAACCGTCGTACCGAGCCGCTCGGCGGCCTCCTCCAGGCTCTGCGCACCGGCGATCTTCTCTGCCATCTCCTGGCGCTTGACCTCCTGCATCTTGTTGAAATAGAGCAGGTCCCTGATCTGGGACGCCATCTTCTGGATCGGAGCGTAGCCTTCCTTGGTGGCATCCTTGACGGCCACCACGAAGAAGTAGTTGTTGTCCACGGTGATGATGTTGGAAGCCTTGCCGACCTTGGCGTCGAAGGCCCAGCGGGTCACCTCCTTGGCGTTGTCGATGGCACCGTAGCTGGCCGTCGCCTCGGTGATGGTGGCGGGATAGGAATAGACCTTGGTGGAGTCCAGGGCCTTCTGGTAGCCTTCGTAAGTGCCGCCGGCGAGGGTGGCGAAGGTGTTGGCCTGGGCGTAATAGCCGTTGAAGGTCTCCTTGCTGGCGATGGCGGTCTTCTCGAAGATGGCGACCTGCTTCTTGGCCACCGGCTTGGTCTTCTGGCTCACCACGACCACGTGGGTGCCATACTGGGTGTTGAGCACGTACGGCTCGCCCACCTTCGCCTCGAAGATGCCCTCGAAGCCCGGAATCATATAGTTCTGGGTCAGCCAGCCGATGCTGCCGAGTTCGCCGTCGGCGATGGAGCCCTGGTCCACGGAATAGGTGGCGGCCAGGTTCGCGAGGTTGCCACCCTTCTTGATCACGGTCACGAGGCTGTCCGCGGTGCGGGCGGCGTTCTCGTCCTGGAGAAGGATGTGCTTGACGAACGCGGAGTCGGGCAGCATCTTGCTGTCCATCACGCGGGCGGCGTAGAAGGTGTTGCCCTCGGAGACGATCTGGGTGACCGCGGCGCCGCCGAAGATCTGGTCGTCCAGCTCGGCGTTGATGGTGCGCAGCTCGCCGGCCTTGTACCAGTAGTTGTCCAGGGCGCGGTCGGAATTCTTGACCAGGAAGGCGCGCATGTTGTCCGTCGTGGCGAACTCCTCGTAGGCCTCGGTGATCGCGTCGCTGGCGGCGGCGATGTCGGCCTCGGAAGGAACGACCTCATACACGACATACTCGACGTCGCGGTTGGCGTTCTGCTTGAAGAACTCCTTGTGGGCCTTGTAGTAGGCGCGGATCTCGTCGTCGGTGATGGTCACGGTGCTGTCCTCGTAGGTCATCGGGTAATAAACCATCAGGTAGTCCACGTCGGCGGTCGTATTGCCCTCCTCGAGGGCCTGGGAAAGCTGCAGGGCGTTGTCCTGGCCGGCGGCGGTGAACAGGGCGCCGAATTTGGCGTAATACTGCTGGTTGTGGACCATATTCTGGATATAGTTCCAGTAGGTGCGCAGCTGGCCGCTCTCGTCGCTCTCGACGCTCTGGATGAAAGCCTTCAGGCGGTCGGCGGAGAAGGCGCCGGTCTCATCCACGAAGACCGGGTTCTGCGCGATAGCCGGGGAGACGTAGTCGCCGGACATCAGGGCCAGCATCTCGTCCTCGCCGACGGTCAGGCCGGCGTTCTGGGCGTTCTTGACAAACATATGCTTGTCCAGAAGCTCCTGCCACGCAGCATTGCGGATCTGCTGCTGGGTCTCCTCGTCGCGGGTACCGCCGGAGAGGAGTTCGTTGATGGTCGTGTAACGGTCGACGTCAGCCTGGAAGTCCGCGTAGGACACTCTCTTGCCTGCAATCTGGCCGACGTCATACTTGGAGGACATCGAATTGAGTGCAGACTCCAGCGTGCTGGGGTCGATGATGAAAGAAAGGAGGGCCAGCGCGATGATAATCGAGATCACGAGGCCGAACTTAACGCGTATTTTTTCAAGTACCGCCATAGTTATGTATTTTTATAATTTCCGATAAGGGGCTGCGAATTTAGTCATTTTTTTGGAAATGGCCCAATAAAATTCACAGAATCAATGATTACCGCCGTACTATCCTGCACAACGACCCCATATCCGTCGAAAGGACGGTACAGGATGGAGTTGCGCACGTGGTCGTCGGAACGCATTCCGAAGCCCTGCAGGAAGCCCTGGCGGGAATAAATCTTGACGTAGCAGTCCGTATAGACCTCCTTCTTGGCCTGGTCCCAGTAGATGGTGTCCGTCTCCATCGTCTCCTGCTCGATGACGTTGTGCAGGATGACGTTGCCGAAGGCTTCCCAGGTCTCGTCCTTGTTCCGGTCTTTGGGCACGATGTGGCGGGCGTCGTCCGCCAGGATGATGGACTCGAGCAGCCCTTCCTTCGTGTATCCGAAAACGGAAATCCCCTTCGGGAAGGTGTCGAACGACGCCGAATCGGTGTCGTAATGCTCCATCAGGGGCGCCTCCAGCCGCATCTCCACCGCCCCGTTCTCGGTCTGCACCGCGAACATGTCGAAAGTCTGCTGGGTGGGTGTCTTGCTCAGGTCCAGCCTCTCCGCTTCCCCTATCTTGTTCTTGCAAGAAACGACAATGCTGGCAACCACCGTCGTGATTGCCAGCATACGGAAAATATGTCCTCTGCCGCGCAAATTATCTGGTGCGCACCGTCGTGGTGGCACGCATGCCGCCGCAGACCACCGTGTAGGACTGGCCCTTGGAGATGTCATACATGAACGCCTCCGCAGTCTCCGGGAAGTACACGCTGTACTGGCTGATGTAGCGGTTGGCCTCGTCGGTCAGGGAAGGATCCGCGGCCTTGGCCTTGTTCATGTAGTCGCAGGCGACCCAGTACGGGGCGCGACGCTCGATCTCGTTGCCGCCGCAGCGGGTGGAGCCCCAGATGTTGCCGATCAGGAAGTAGGCCTTGCCGGCCAGTTCCTCGTACTCGGCGGCCACCTTGGAGGCGTACTCGAAGGCGCGGGCGCTCTGTCCGTTCTTGAAGCAGAAGGTCGCGAGCTCATAGGTCCAGTCGGCCCGGCGGGCGTCCTCGACATCCTCGCTGGAAAGCGCATTCTCCATATACACGATCGCCTCGTTGACGTTGCCGCGGGCACCGTGCAGGCGGTACAGATAGTAGGAAGAGCTGGCGGAAGGATCCAGGCGGTTCATCGTGGTGACGGCCTGCAGGAAGAGGTCGTTGTTGTCGCAACCGTCGGTCAGGCTCATCGTCTTCACGATGCTCTGGGCGAGCTGGAGGTTGTCAGGATCGGCGGCGAGACGCGGGGTGTAGAGGGCCAGGAGGCTCTCGCAGCTGGCCACCTTGCTGGCGGCGAACAGGCTGCCCATATCGTTCTTGACGTTGGCGATCTGCTCCTTGTCGCTGTCGTTGGCCGGGTTGGCCTTCTCCAGGAGGTCGGTGTTGCGCTGATAGGCGTTGATCACGGTCTCGGCATCCAGCTGACCGGCCTGGAAGAGGTCGATGGCGGCCTGCAGGTCGAACAGGAGGACCGTGGCGCGGGTCTGCTCCTTGTTATTGGCGATGATGCCCTCGAAGCCGTCATAGAGCTTCTGGGGATCGTTCTTGACATAGTTGGACAGGTCCAGACCCTTGTTGTTGAGCGCGGTCACGGCGTACTGGGGATAGTACTGGGCGCGGATGTCGTGCAGGGTCAGCAGGGAGTCCACCAGGGCGGCGCGATACTTGGCGTCCTTGGCGTTCGCGGTGATCAGGCGGCGCATCAGGGTCGTGCCGTCGATAAGCAGGTTCTGGTTGGCGGTCGGCGGGCAGACGCTGTAGGCCTTGCGCCAGCTCGGCAGCGACTCGTCGTAATTCTTCTGCTTGAAGTACTCCTTGTAGAAGGAAAGATTGGTAACGCACTGCGCGCTGTCGGCGCCGTACTTACCCTGGGCGAAAACGTTGGTCCCCACCAGCGTGGCGGAAAGGGTCAGAATGACAAGAATAAATTTTTTCATATCGCTAACTGTTTAATATTATTCATATTGGTACTTGCGGAACCAAAGGTCGTAGAGATTGAACCCGATGGAGAAATTTATGTATCGCTCCCGTATCAGGGAATTCTCTACGGAACCACGTTGTCCAAAATCCATGCCGAGCGTGAGTCCGTTGTATCCGTTGATGACCGGAAGGGTCACGCCAAGGGTGATTCCCGTTGATGCTATCTCATTGCCATTCAATAAGAAATAGTCTTTTTTATAGTATGCGCCGATGCGGTAGGCGACGTGGTTCAAATAATAGCGGATATCGTTGCGGTTGGGTACGAGTTCGAAACCCGCGCGGTAGGCTTCGGCCACCGTCGTGGAGAACAGGTTGCCCGCCGCGAAGCCGCGGATGTCGTCCAGGCCGCACTTCGTCCAGTCGGAGCGGGTGTAGTCGAACTCCAGGCGCCAGCGCCCGGCATCCCGCAGGGAAATGCCCACGCCGATCTCGCCCGCCAGCTTCGCTTCGGTGCCCTTGCCGAGGTTGTCGCGCCGGAAATACAGGGTGTCCGACGCGGACGTACTGGCCGCCAGGGAGCGGCTCGCCTCCACCGTGCCCCGCAGGGAGGCCGTGGTGGTGTAGGTCGCGCCGAGGCACAGGGTCAGCTTGGACCCCAGCGGCTGCTCGTACTGGATGCCGAACTTGCCGGCGTGGCCGGAGATCTTGGCCGACGTGCCGTTCTTGATGCTGTTGTACGACGCGTCGTTGAAGATGGTGTAATAGGTCTTCTCGATGTCGCCGAAGTAGAAATTCCACTGCGCACCCACGGACAGGCGCTTGAAGAAGGTCGCGCCCGCCGCGGCGAACACCTTGTAGATGCTGCCCGTGCCGTTGGCGGAATAGGAAATGCTGCCCGTGCGGCCGATCAGCTGCGGATCGGTATAGTCGAAGCTGTAGCCGAAGCCCGTGTCGCTGTAAGGCATGATGCCCAGCATCATCGCGGAGCTGCGCCAGATCGGGAAGGACAGGACCAGGTCGTTAATGTTGAACGTGTTGCTCGCGGAGGTGATGTCTCCCTGCTTGAACAGCTTGTTGTCGGAATACAGGGAGAAGTCCGTCATAAAGGCCAGGGTGTCGTGGGCCGAGACGGCTGCGGGGTTCAGCAGATTGATGTAGAGATTGTTGCGCGATGCGATGCCGACGCCGCCCATGGTCTTGTTGTAGGCCGAGCCCGGCTGGCTGAGGTCTCCGACCCCGAAAATGGAATATGGCGTATAGGTGCCCGTCGCCTGCCCGAATGCGCTGAGGGCAGCGCACACGGCCAGGATCACGGTCAATCCCGCTTTATGTAAGGTTCTTCTTGACATAGTCGTCCGTTATCAGGGCCAGGCCCAGCAAAACCATGTTGCAAACTACAAATATCGAGTTTTTCGTCTTCTTGGCAAAATAAATTGCGTCTCCGCCCGTAAAAATCACGATATTTTCCGGCCGCAGCCGAATGTAGCCTTCAATTTCAAACATTATGCCCGAAATCACGCCGGACTCGATGGCGCTCTTGACGGAGTGCCCTTCCGGGGCCGCCTGCTCCGGGGTGTCCACGAGCGGAAGCGAGCGGGAATAGCGCTCCAGGGCCTTGAAACGCGTCCGGCAGCCCGGGGAGATGTTGCCTCCCATATAGCGGCCGTCCCGGCTCAGGAAATCCACCGTCAGCGTCGTGCCGAAGTCGAAAACGGTCACCGGTTTGTCCTGGAACAGGAATCCGGCGGCGACCAGTCCGGCGGCGCGGTCGAAGGTCAGATATTCGGGGAAATTATAGCGGAGAAGCAGCTCCGTGTGGTTCTTGTCCAGGATGAGCAGATGGGCGCAGCGCTCGCGCAGCAGCGCCTCCTCCTCCGGGAGGACCCCATATGCCGACGCCACCGTGAGCACTTCCGGGCGCTCCTTGTCGAGCAGGGAGAGAAGGAAGTCCATCATCTTCTCGCCCTGGTAACGGAAGGTCTTGCCCAGGGTGGTACCCTCGGTCCAGGCGGCTTTCAGCGCGGTGTTTCCAGCTTCTACGATGAGATTGGCCATAGTCGCAAAAACATACAAAGTTACTAAATTATTGCAACTTACCCAACAGCGTGTGCGCTTCCTTGAGTGTGGAGACGCCCCGCACCACGATTTTGAGCTTGTTTTCCGTCTGTTTCAGCTCGAAGCGCGGCATCTCCGCGGTCTTTTCCAGGATTTTCGCGAACACCGGCGACTTGTAGTAGGGCGACATCGGATTCGCGATGAAGAAGGCGATCATCAGGCCGTTCTTGACGATCACTTTCTCGAAGCCGAGCGCCGCGCCGAGATTGCGGATCTTGACCACCTCGAAGAGGTTGCCGATCTCGGCGGGGAAGGCGCCGAAGCGGTCGGCGAGCTGTGTTGCGTAGCGGTCGATCTCCTTGTCGGAAGACATCGCGTCGATCATTCGGTAAATGCGGATCTTCTCCGCCGTCACGTCTATGTATTCGTCCGGGATGTGTGCGGGCTGGTCCGTCTCTATCGTGCACTCCGTCACGAACTTGCTCCGGTCGCCGCGGGTCACGATGCCCGTCTCCACGCCCAGTTCCTCCATCGCCTCCGCCAGGATTTTCTGGTAGGTCTCGAAGCCCATATCCATAATGAATCCGCTCTGCTCGGCCCCCAGCAGGTTGCCGGCGCCGCGGATGTCCAGGTCCTGCATCGCGATGTTGAATCCGCTGCCCAGGTCGGAGAATTCCTCGATGGCCTTGAGCCGGCGGCGGGCGTCGTCGGTGATGCTCACCAGCGGCGGCACGATCAGATAGCAGAAGGCTTTTTTATTGGAGCGGCCGACGCGGCCGCGCAGCTGGTGCAGGTCGCTCAGGCCGAAGTTCTGCGCCTGGTTGATCAGGATCGTGTTGGCGTTGGGGATGTCCAGGCCGTTCTCGATCAGGGTGGTGCAGAGCATCATATCGTAGTCGCCCCGGATGAAGTCCAGCATCCGGGTCTCGAGCTCGCGCGATTCCATCTGCCCGTGGGCCACGCATATCTTCATATCCGGCACCAGGCGGTACAGGATATCATAGATGGCGGGCAGTTCCTCCACCTTGTTGTGCAGGAAGAAGATCTGGCCGCCCCGGTTGAGCTCGTAGTTGATGATGCTGCGGATCTCCTTCTCGTCGAAGAGGATGATCTCCGTCTGCACGGGAATGCGGTTGGGCGGGGGCGTGTTGATGATGCTCAGGTCGCGGGCGCCCAGCAGGGAGAACTGCAGGGTGCGGGGAATGGGGGTCGCGGTGAGCGTGAGGGTGTCCACCGCGGTCTTGATTTCGCGCAGGCGCTCCTTCGCGGCCACGCCGAATTTCTGCTCCTCGTCGATGACCAGCAGGCCCAGGTCCTTGAATTCGAACTCCTTGCCCAGGATTTTGTGCGTTCCGATCAGGATGTCGATCTGACCTTCCTTGAGGCGTCTTTTTATGTCCGTGATCTCCTTCGCCGTGCGCAGGCGGCTGACATAATCCACGTTGCAGGGGAGGTTCTGCAGCCGCTGGCGGAAGGTGTTGAAATGTTGCAGGGCGAGGATGGTCGTCGGGACGAGCACGGCCACCTGCTTGCTGTCGGAAACGGCCTTGAACGCCGCCCGGATGGCGATTTCCGTCTTGCCGAAACCGACGTCGCCGCAGATCAGGCGGTCCATCGGGCAGCTGTCCTCCATATCCCGCTTGACGGCGATGGTGGCCGCCTCCTGGTCCGGGGTGTCCTCGAACATAAATGAAGACTCCAGTTCCTGCTGCAGGTAGGTGTCCGCCGAGAAGGCGAAACCCTTGGAGGCGCGCCGCTTCGCATAGAGCTGGATAAGGTCTTTCGCGATGTCCTTTACCTTGGATTTCGCGTTGTATTTCAGGGTGATCCAGGATTTGGAGCCCAGTTTGTTGATCCGGGGCGCCTCGCCTTCGCGGGAACGGAAACGGGAAATCTTATGCAGCGCGTGGACGGACACGAACACCACGTCGCCGTCCTTATACGTGATCTTGACGACCTCCTTCACGCGGCCGTAATCGTCCCGCAGCCGAACCAGGCCGCCGAAAATACCCACGCCGTGGTCGATGTGGACCACGTAATCCCCGATATTGAAGGCGTTCAGGTCGTTGATGGTGAGCTGTTCGCTCTTCTCCACGGTACGCCGCAGGCTGACCCGGTGGAAACGGTCGAAAATCTCGTGGTCGGAGTAACAGCAAACCTTGTTTTCCGCGTCGATGAAGCCGTTGTGGATGTTCTTTCCGACGACGAAGTCGGGAATCAGGCCGCCGTTCTGCGAAAGGATGGATTTGATGCGCTCCAGCTGGCTCTGCTTTTCGCCGTAAATCAGCACCTTATAGCCCGTTTCGATGCGGCTTCGGATGTCTTCTGTCAGGAGCTCGAAATTCTTGTTGAACGTGGGCTGCGGGGAGATATGGAATTCTATCATATCCATCCCGCCGTAAGACAGCGGCGTGTCTATGTAGACCTTCTGGAAAGGTTTGAATTCCTTGAAGAAATCTTCCCGCGCGTACATATCCGAAGAGTCCAGCCAGAGGAGCGTCCCCTTCGGGAAAATCTGAATGATGCTCTGTCCGGTCCCTTCTTCCTGGCTTACCAGGTCCGGAACGATCTCTATTTCGGCTATCTTCTCCTTGGACAGCTGCGTGTTGCAGTCGAAGCTGTGGATGGTCTCTATTTCATTTCCCCAGAAGGAAATACGGTAGGGATTGTTATCCGAGAAAGAGAATATGTCCACGATGGATCCGCGGATGGCATACTGTCCGGGCGCAGAGACGAAATCCACTTTCTCGAAGCCCTGTCCGGAAAGGATCTTAACGATCTGTTCGTGGGATATCTCGTCGCCTTCCTTGATTTTCAAAACGGAGTTTTGGATGGATTTCGTTGCCGGTATTTTCTCCGAGAGGGCTTCAGGATAGGTGACAATGATCAGGAAATCGGATTGGGATCCCGCTTCCGCTGAGAGGATTTTTCCGATGGCGGAGGTTCGCTGTACGCCCAGTGAAGATTTATAATTGCTTCTTTCTACGCTTTTGCCGGATTCAGGAAGGAAATAGACCTTATCTCCTTCGATCAGGGGATACAGGTCCGCGGCGCAATATTCAGCCGCTTCGCGGTTGGGCAATACCACCACGTGCGTCCCTTTCCGTACCACCTGGGACAGGACGAACCAGCGGGCGGATAAAAAGAGTCCCCGACAGAAAACATCCTTACCGGAATGGATTCTGTCTTGCAGGCATTCACTCGTTTTACCACTTATCAACATAACCGTCTCAAAGTTGGTTGAAAACCCTGTTAAAAAGATGTTCTTTTCTCCTTTCCGCTTGTCGATAAAGAAAGGTGAGTCTTTTTCAACTCCGGCTCCAACACGCTTTCAACTTGTTTTTCAACCTTTACTCCTTTATTTAACAATTTGATATTGAATAGTTTTGATGAATTATTAACATTTCAACAACGCTATAAGAAAACATCAAATTATCAAAATAAAAGAGCTATATTTGTATTCTGATTGTCGCTGATCCTATGCCTGATTTCGACCCTCATAATACAAACGACTGCAAAGATAAGGAATTGGACGGAATTATCCGGCCACAGGAGCTGGAAGATTTCACGGGTCAAGGTGAGATCGTATCCCGTCTGAGGATCTACATCCAGGCAGCCAAGTTGCGCGGAGAGTCCCTGGACCACACGCTTTTCCACGGTCCTCCGGGCCTGGGAAAGACCACGCTTGCGCATATCATAGCCAATGAGATGGGGGTGAATATGAAAATTACCTCCGGTCCTGTCCTGGACAGGCCGGGCGACCTGGCGGGGCTGCTGACTTCCCTCGAGACGGGCGACGTTCTTTTCATCGACGAGATTCACCGGCTTTCTCCTGAAGTGGAGGAGTATCTCTATTCGGCGATGGAGGATTTTGTCATCGATATTATGATAGACAAGGGTCCCGGAGCCCGTTCCGTCCGTATATCCCTGAATCCTTTTACCCTTGTGGGCGCCACGACGCGCGCGGGTCTGCTTACGGCCCCGCTGCGCGCGCGTTTCGGGATCACAGAAGGTCTGGAGTATTACGATACGGAGGACCTGGTGAAGATCGTGAAGCGCAGTGCGGGTATTTTAAAGGTAGAGATAGAGCCGAAGGCGGCGCAGGAGATAGCTTTGCGCAGCCGCGGCACGCCGCGAATCGCGAATTCGCTGCTCCGCCGTGTGCGCGATTTCGCCCAGGTGATGGGAGACGGCCACATAGATTTGGAGATAGCCCGCTATGCGCTGGACAAACTCAACATAGACAAACGCGGCCTGGACGCCATCGACAACAAGATTCTCAGGACGATCATTTCCACCTTCAAAGGCGGTCCTGTCGGTGCCAACACCTTATCAACGGCCATCGGAGAGGATCAGGGTACCTATGAAGAGGTATATGAACCTTTCCTGATCAAAGAAGGCTTTATCGTGCGTACGCAGCGCGGCCGCGTGGCGACGGAGCTTTCTTATAAGCATCTTGGACTGGATCCTTATCAGAATAATGCGAACACCCTCTTTTAAAAGAAATATACGAATTGGATATGTCAGATAAATTAGTTTCCAAAATTCCTTCCGGACCGCTTGAGAACAAATGGACCCGTCGCAAGTCGGAAATCGGCCTTGTGAGTCCGAACAACAAGCGGAAACTGGAGGTGATCGTGGTAGGTACCGGTCTGGGCGGTGCTTCTGCAGCTGCTTCCCTGGGTGAGTTGGGATACAATGTAAAAATCTTCTGTATCAGCGACTCTCCGCGCCGTGCGCATTCCATTGCGGCGCAGGGAGGTATCAATGCCGCGAAGAATTACCAGAACGACAACGACTCGGTTTACCGTCTGTTCTATGACACCATCAAGGGAGGGGATTATCGTTCCCGCGAAGCCAACGTGTATCGTCTGGCGGAGGTGAGCAATGCCATCATAGACCAGTGCGTGGCGCAGGGTATCCCGTTCGCCCGTGAATACGGCGGATATCTGGCGAACCGTTCCTTCGGTGGCGTGCAGGTGAGCCGTACTTTCTATGCCCGCGGACAGACCGGGCAGCAGCTTTTGCTTGGCGCTTATGCTTCCTTGAACAAAGAGATTTCCTGTGGCACGGTAAAATCCTATCCGCGCCACGAAATGCTCGATCTGGTGGTCATCAACGGGCAGGCCAAGGGAATTATCGCCCGCAACCTCGTAACGGGCGCATTGGAGCGTTTTGGTGCCCACGCCGTGGTGATCGCCACCGGCGGCTACGGAAACGCCTATTTCCTTTCCACGAATGCGATGAACAGCAACGGTTCCGCTGCGATGCAGTGCTACCGGAAGGGAGCTTATTTTGCCAATCCCTGCTTCGCGCAGATCCATCCGACCTGTATTCCGGTCCACGGCGACCAGCAGTGCAAGCTGACGCTGATGAGCGAATCCCTGCGCAATGACGGACGCATCTGGGTACCGAAAAAACTCGAAGACGTGGAGCGGCTCCGCAAGCACGAAATCAAGCCTTCGCAAATCCCGGAAGAGGATCGCGACTACTACCTGGAGCGCCGTTATCCGGCCTTTGGAAACCTGGTCCCGCGCGACGTGGCCTCCCGTGCCGCGAAAGAGCGTTGCGACGCCGGATTCGGCGTGAACGAGACCGGGAAGGCCGTATTCCTCGATTTCGCGGATGCGATCAACCGCCTGGGCCGCCAGCGGGTTGCCGAGCGGTATGGAAACCTTTTCGAGATGTATGAGAAGATCACGGCGTCTTCCCCTTGGGAAGAGCCGATGATGATCTATCCGGCCATCCATTACACGATGGGCGGCATCTGGGTCGATTACGATCTGCAGACTACGATTCCGGGCCTGTATGCCATTGGTGAGGCCAATTTCTCGGACCACGGCGGCAACCGCCTGGGCGCTTCCGCGCTGATGCAGGGTCTGGCCGACGGCTATTTCATCCTGCCCGTGACCATAGGTGACTACCTTTCCCACAAGTTCGCGGAGCCGAAGACGGATGTCAACGCGCCCGAATTCAACAAGGCGGAAAAGGAAGTACAGGCCCGTATTGACCGTCTTTTCGCCATCAAGGGCACGAAGACGGTGGATTCCATCCACAAGAAGCTGGGCAACATTATGTGGGACTACGTGGGTATGGCGCGCGACGAAGAGGGCCTCAAGAAAGCCATCAAGGAGATCCGCGAACTCAAGAAGGATTTCTATGAGAACGTCAACGTTCCCGGTTCCCAGTATGAGTTCAACCAGGAACTCGAGAAAGCCCTGCGCCTGGAGGATTTCTTCGACATCGGCGAACTGATGGCGCGCGATGCGCTCAACCGCAGCGAATCCTGCGGCGGCCACTTCCGCGTGGAGAGCCAGACGGAGGAAGGAGAGGCGAAGCGCGACGACGCCAACTTCATGTACGTGGCGGCCTGGGAATACAAGGGTGAAAACGAGGAGCCCGAACTCCACAAAGAAGAGCTCAAATACGAGTTTATCGAGGTGAAAACGAGAAACTACAAAGACTAAGCGCGATGGATTTCAATCTGAAAATATGGCGTCAGAAGAACGCCAAGACGAAAGGTCATTTCGAGACCTATCATATTTCCGGAATTGAGGAGGATGCGTCTTTCCTGGAGATGCTCGATATTCTCAACGAGCAGCTGATCCGCGAGGGATGCGATCCTGTCGCGGTGGAACGCGGCTGCCAGAGCAGCGGCCCCGTGTCCTTCGACCACGACTGCCGAGAGGGTATCTGCGGCGCCTGTTCTTTGTACATAGACGGCCGCGCCCACGGACCGGACGACCACGTGACCACCTGCCAGCTGTTCATGCGCCATTTCAAGAACGGGGCGACCATCACCGTGGAGCCCTGGCGCAGTGCCGCATTTCCGGTCATCAAGGACCTGGTGGTGGACCGTACGGCATTCGACAAGATCCTGCAGGCCGGCGGCTTCATCTCGGTGCGTACCGGTGCGGCGCAGGACGCCAACAACATCCTGATCCCGCACGACCGTGCGGAGGAGAGTATGGACGCGGCATCCTGCGTGGGCTGCGGCGCCTGCGTGGCGACCTGCAAGAACGGCTCCGCGATGCTGTTCGTGGCGGCGCGCGTCAGCTCCCTGGCCCTGCTTCCGCAGGGGCGTCCGGAGGCCAAGCGCCGCGCCAAGGCGATGGTGGCCAAGATGGACGAATTGGGCTTCGGCAACTGCACCAACACGCGAGCCTGCGAGCTCGAGTGCCCGAAAGGCATCACGGTCTCGCACATCGCGCGCCTGAACCGGGAGTTCTTAAAAGCTAAATTCTCTGACTGACACCTGGCGGCGGAAAGCGGAGCGGAAATTGGTTTTTCGAGCTACTGCACGAAAAATAATTTCCGGCCGCCCGTCTGGAAGACTCCGCCGCCAGGCCTTACCATAAGAAATTATTGAAGGGGTAGCGCCCTGCGTGAATCTCCGCGACCATTTTATAAATGTCGTCGCGGAGTTTTTCGATGTTCTCCTTCTTGATGGCGGAGATGAAGATGCAAGGAATCTTGCGCCCGTCGATCCATTTGGCCTTGACTTCGTCCAGGGAGAAATTCTTCTCCGTCTTGGGCTGCAGGGAGAACTCGTCGTAGGGCTCGTAGGTGTAGGCGTCCGTCTTGTTGAAGACCACGTAGACGGGCTTGTCGGCTGCCGAAATGTCTTTGAGCGTCTTGTCCACGACCTCCATCTGCTCCTCGTAGTCGGGGTGTGAGATGTCCACCACGTGGACCAGGATATCGGCCTCGCGAACCTCGTCCAGGGTGCTTTTGAAGGCTTCTATGAGCTGCGTGGGGAGCTTGCGGATGAAGCCCACCGTGTCACTCAGCAGGAAGGGGACGTTGCCGATCACGACTTTGCGGACGGTGGTGTCGAGGGTGGCGAAAAGCTTGTTTTCCGCGAAGACGTCCGACTTGGACAGCAGGTTCATCAGGGTGGATTTGCCCACGTTGGTGTAGCCCACCAGCGACAGGCGCACCAGCTGCCCGCGGTTGCTGCGCTGGGTGGCCATCTGCTTGTCCACGCGTTTCAGCTGCTCCTTTAATTTGGATATGCGCTCGCGCACGATGCGGCGGTCCACTTCGATCTGGGTTTCACCCATACCGCCACGGGTCCCCATACCGCCTCGCTGGCGCTCCAGGTGGGTCCACATACCCGCCAGGCGGGGGAGCATATAGTTGTAGCGCGCCAGCTCCACCTGTGTCTTCGCATAGGCCGTCTGGGCGCGCTGGGAGAAGATTTCGAGAATCAGGCTGGTCCGGTCGATGACGGCGGAACTCTTGATGATGTTCTCGATGTTGCGCTGTTGCATACCGGTCAGCTCATCATCGAAAATGACGTAGTCGATGTGGTTGTCCTCGCAGTAGGAGGCTATTTCCTTGAGCTTGCCGCTGCGGATGTAGGTGGCCTTGTCCGGCCGGTCCACGCGCTGGACAAACTTCTTGTCGCCCACGGCTCCGGCCGTTTCGGCCAGGAACTGCAGTTCGTCAAGGTATTCGTAGATCTTCCTTTCGTCGTCATCCTGCCGTATGATGCCGACGAAAACCGCTTTTTCTTCTCTCTTTTCTTGCATTCTCGGTCAAAAAAAGGCCATCCGCGTACGGACGGCCTCACAGTTGGTTTCGCTGGATTATCGCAGCTGGAAGATCACAGGGAACTGATAGGTAACCTTCACGGCGCGATCTCTCTGCTTGCCAGGGGTCCACTTCGGGGAGCTCTGAATCACGCGCACGGCCTCCCTGTCGAGGGAAGGATCCACACCACGGAGGACCTTCACGTCGGAGACGGAACCGTTCGGGTTCACGGTGAACTGGACCATGACACGGCCGGAAACGCCGTTCTCCTTGGCGATCTCGGGATACTCGAGGTGCTGGGATACCCACTTGGAGAAGGTGTTGGCGTCGCCGCCCTGGAACTGGGGTTTCTCCTCGACGAGGGCGAACGGAATCGCTTCCTCCTCGACGACCTCTTCCTGGACCTCCTCTACGTAGTCCATAATCTCGACACCCAGGTTGGCGTCATCCTCGAGGTTGAGGATGTTGTCATCCACCTTGATGTTGTCGTCCACGATGTCGATCTGGTCGGAAAGAACCGGGATCTTCGGGGCCTCGGGGGGCGGGGGAGGAGTCTCCTGCGTGATCGGAATGATCTCTTCCTCAATCAGTTCGGTGTTCTCCTCGGCGAAGACACTCTCTTTCTTCTCCTGGGTCTTGTATTCGAACGCGAAGATCGTGATCAGAAGGGACAAGACTAAACCAATCTCCACGAACAAGAGTTTCTTGTTGTTGAGGTCGGCCTTGGGTGATTTCTTGACTTCCATATTTGTGGTTATTAAATAATCTACATTCGAGTTTCAAAGATAGAAATATTTATTTTCAATTCCAATTTTTTCATTTAATACTCGTAAATTTGCAAAAAATACGCCATGATCCGTTATTTTCAGGAAGATATTCGCTTTGAGCTGAAGCAAAAACGGCTGAACAACAGCTGGTTGAAAATGGTCGCCGGCAGCGAGGTGCGCCGACTCGGCGCGATCAACATCATCTTCTGCTCGGACAACTACATCCTGGACGTGAACATGCGCTATCTCCAGCACGACTATTTCACGGACATCATCACCTTCGATTACTGCGAGAAGGACCTCCTCTCCGGGGACCTTTTCATCAGCATCGACTCGGTGCGGGAGAACGCCGCCTTCTATGGCGCGTCCTTCGAGGATGAACTCGACAGGGTGATGGTCCACGGCCTGCTCCACCTGATCGGCTACGACGACCACACGGAGGAGGAGACCGCCGTGATGCGCAGCAAGGAGAACTATTACCTTAAGATGAAGGCCGCCCTGCGATGAAGACCGAGTATGACATCATCGTCGTCGGGGGTGGACACGCCGGCTGCGAGGCGGCGATGGCCGCCGCGACGCTCGGCTCGTCCGTGCTGCTCGTGACGATGGATATGCTGGGCTTTGCCAAGATGTCCTGCAACCCGGCTATGGGCGGAATCGCCAAAGGACAGATCGTCCGGGAGATCGATGCGCTCGGAGGATGGAGCGGCGTGGTCACCGACCGCACGACGCTCCAATTCCGTATGCTCAACCGCTCGAAGGGACCCGCGATGTGGAGTCCGCGGGCGCAGTGCGATAAAATCCGCTTTTCGCTGGAATGGCGCAAAATCCTCGAAAGTAATTGTAAATTAGATATTTACGCGGATTCTGCGACCTCTTTTCTCTTTGAGAATTCAAAAATCTGCGGCGTCAAGACCAATACCGGGGCGATTTTCAAGTCTCAAGCGGTTGTTTTGACCGCCGGAACCTTCCTTTCGGGCAAACTCTTCATCGGTCGCCACCAGATGGAAGGGGGGCGGATCGGCGAGCCGGCTTCTTACGGTCTTACCGCGCAGCTCGTCGAGCGGGGGCTCGTCACCGACCGGATGAAGACCGGCACCCCGCCGCGCATCGACATTTCCTCGGTTGACACGACGAAGCTCACCGTCCAGCCCGGCGACCCGGAGCCGGCGCGCTTCTCCTTTTTGCCGGAACCGTCGACCGTGCAGGGGGAGGGGGCGTCGCAGATGAACTGTTTCATCCTGCACACCAACGAACGGGTTCACGAGATTCTTCGCACCGGCTTCGACGAGTCGCCGCTGTTCACCGGGATGATACACGGTCGCGGACCACGCTATTGCCCGAGCATCGAAGACAAGCTCCGGGTCTTTCCGGAGAACGACGCACACCAGCTTTTCCTGGAACCGGAAGGCCGCTGGACCAACGAATACTACCTCCAGGGCTTCTCCTCTTCGCTGCCGCTGGACGTGCAGCTGGAGGCACTCCACGCCATAGAGGGGCTGGAAAACGTCAAGATCTTCCGACCGGCGTATGCGGTCGAGTACGACTATTTCGACCCCACGCTGCTCCGTCCGACCCTGGAATCGCAGTGTGTGGAAAACCTCTTCCTGGCCGGCCAGGTCAACGGCACGACGGGTTACGAGGAAGCCGCGGCGCAGGGGATCGTTGCCGGCATCAACGCGCATCGAAAGCTTCGCGAGCAGGATCCCGTGATCCTTCGCCGGGACCAGTCTTACATCGGCGTACTCATCGACGACCTGATTACGAAGGGCGTGGACGAGCCGTACCGGATGTTCACTTCGCGGGCGGAATACCGCATCCTGCTGCGGCAGGACAATGCGGACATCCGGCTCACGCCGCTGGCGCACGAACTGGGCCTGGTGGGGGAAGAACGCTATGCGGCCACCTGTGAGAAGTATCGTCGTATCGAGGAATTGCAAGCCTGGTGCGAGCGGACGAACTTGACCGCGAAGGCGGTGAATCCTTATTTGGAATCCGTCGGCTCCGCGCTCATCTCCGAGTCGAAGAAGATCGCCGATCTGGCCACGCGCCCCGAAGTGACCCTTGAGGAACTGTTGCGAATCGTTCCACGTGGAACTTATCAACAGGAGGAGATCGAAAGTGTTGAAATCTCTCTCCGCTACAAGGGGTACATCGACCGCGAACTCGCCTTGGCAGAAAAAATCCGTAGACTGGAGAACCTGCGGATTCCGGAAGGATTCGATTTCGACAGTTTGTCCGGCTTGACGATCGAGTGTCGCCAGAAGTTGAAGCGGTACAAACCGCAGACCCTCGCCCAGGCGTCCCGGATTTCCGGCGTGTCGCCGGCGGACATCTCCGTGCTGCTGGTCTATTTCGGCCGCTAAAGCCGCTGCAGTGCGGCCTTGATGATCTCTTCGACCGAGGCCTGCGGATCCTGTTTGAGAATGGCCTGGATGGCTTTGTTGATGTTCGGCTTCGCGAAGCCAAGCATCTGCAGGGCCGTCGCCGCTTCTTCCGCCGCGGCGTTGCTGTCCGCGCGGAACAGGACGTCCACGCTGGCGGCGTCTCCTTTGACGATCTTGTCCTTGAGCTCGAGAATCATCCGCTGGGCGGTCTTGAGCCCGATGCCCTTGATGCCCTTAAGCCGGTTGACGTCTTCGCTGAGAATGGCGTTCCGGAGCTCCTCCGCTGACAGCGAAGAGAGGACCATCCGGGCGGACGCCGCGCCCATTCCGGACACGCTGGTGATCTGCCGGAACAGCTCGCGCTCCTCCTTCGTCGCAAAGCCGTAGTCCACCTCGATGCCGTCGCGCGGGTTGATCTGGCGCTGGATATAGACCGTCGCTTCGAGCTTGCCGTTCAGGGCATCGTAGGTCTGGAGGGAGATCTCCACGGCATAGCCGATACCCTGGTTGTCGATCACCGCCATCGTCGGGGTCAGTGTCGTCAGCTTTCCTGAAATGTACTCTATCATATCACAAAAATAATGTTTATTTTTGCATTCCGCTATGGTGCAGCTTGAAAAAATACGGCAGGAGTTTCCCGCGCTCGGGGAGCAGGTCTATGGCAAGCCGCTTGTCTATCTGGACAACGCGGCGACGTCGCAGCGGCCGCTTTCCGTCCTGCGGAAATGGGAGGAGGTCTCGGTGAAATACAACGCCAACCTCCATCGCGCCGTGCACCGTCTCGCCGACCTGGCGACGCAGGAGTACGAGGCGACGCGCGATGCCGTCCAGGCTTATCTGAACGCCGCTTCCCGGGAAGAAATCATCTTCACGTCCGGTGCCACGGCCTCGATCAATCTCGTGGCATTCAGCTTCGGCGAGGCGTTTGTCTGCGAGGGGGACGAGATCATCGTCTGCGAGGCGGAACACCATTCCGACATCGTTCCCTGGCAGATGCTCTGCGAGCGCAAGGGTGCCGTCCTGAAGGTGCTTCCCGTGGACGACGACGGACGGATCCGCATCGGGGCGCTGCCGGGGCTGCTGACGCCGCGCACGCGCCTGCTCTGCGTGGCGCATATTTCCAACGTCCTGGGTCTGGTCAACCCCGTTAAAGAGCTCGCAACGATTTGTCATTCAGTAGGTTGCTATGTTTTAGTGGATGGCGCGCAGGGCATCGTGCACGAGCCGGTGGACGTTCGCGATCTGGACTGCGATTTCTATGTTTTCTCCGGCCACAAAGTGTATGCGGCGCCCGGGACGGGCGTCCTGTACGGCCGCCGCGAGCTGCTGGACAAGATGCCGCCGTATATGGGCGGCGGAGAGATGATAGACACGGTTCGCTGGACCGGGACGACCTATGCCCGACTGCCGCAGAAGTTCGAGGCGGGCACGCAGAACATAGCGGGCACGCCGACGCTCCGCCCGGCGCTGGAGATGGCGCAAGCGCTGCGCGATCCGGCGGTCCTGGCGGAAACAGATGCGATTAAAGAATTTATGCTGAATAAGTTAAGTGGGATTCCCGGGCTGCGGCTCTATGGCATCCCGGCCTCTCCGGAGGAGAAGATACCGCTGTTTTCGTTCTCCGTGGAACAAGCCCACCACGAGGACCTGGCGCTTATTCTGGACAAGATGGGCATCGCGGTGCGCTCCGGGCAGATGTGCGCGGAGCCGCTGATGGACCGCTTCGGCGTGACGGGAATGCTGCGGGTGTCGTTCGCCCCGTACAACACGCTGCAGGAAGCGGAATATTTCATTAAATCGCTGGAACGGGCGATCGATATGTTGAGAGGATGAAAAGCTTGCAAGAACAACAGGCCGAAGTCGTCGAGGATTTCTCGATGTACGACGAATGGCTGGACAAATATGAGTACCTGATCGACCTCGGGCGCCGTCTGGAACCGTTTCCGGAGGAGCTGAAGACGGACGACAGGCTGATCAAGGGCTGCCAGTCCCGCGTCTGGCTGGACACGCGGGCGGAGGACGGCCGGCTGTATTTCCGCGCCGACAGCGACGCCATCATCACCAAGGGGATCATCTCCCTGCTGATCGGCGTCTATTCCGGCCGCACCGCCGCCGAAATCGCAGCCGACGACTTCTCCTTCGTGGACAGTCTCGGTCTGCGGGAGAACCTGTCTCCCACGCGGGCGAACGGCCTTGCCTCTATGATTGAAACCATCCGCCGCACGGCGGAAAAACTTGTTTGAAATGGCGCAGGACGAAGTTTTGACCCCCCAGGACGTGAAAGACCTGGCCCCGCTCTATGAGAATGTGATCACGGCCATCAAGCAGGTCTATGACCCGGAGATCCCGGTGAACGTCTATGATCTCGGCCTGATCTACGAGCTCAACATCGACAAGGAGCACAAGGTGAACATCAAGATGACCTTCACCGCGCCGAACTGCCCGATGGCCGACCAGGTGATCGCGGAAGTGCAGCACAGCGTGGAGGACACGCCCGGCGTGACCGGCTGTGCGATCGAGCTGGTCTGGGAGCCTGCCTGGAACACGAGCCTGCTCTCCGACGAGGCCCGCGTCGCCCTCGGCTGGGATCCCGAATTCTAAAGAATGAAGACCGTCCCCGTCTATTTCTCCCTCGGCACGAACCAGGGCGACCGCCGCGCCAACATAGACGAGGCGCTGCGCCGCCTGGACAAGGCCGTCGGACGGCCCTACGAGGCGCTTTCCTCCGTCATCGAGAGCAAGGCCTGGGGCTTCGAGGGGGCGGATTTCCTCAATTGCGTCGTCCGCTACCGGTCGGCGCGGCGCCCGGAGACGCTGCTGCGCATCTGCAAGCGCATCGAGCGCGCGATGGGGCGCCGCGAGGCCCTGGAATATGACGCGGAGGGCCGCCGGATCTATCACGACCGCCCCATCGACATCGATATCCTCCTGTACGGGGACGAGCGTGTGGACACCCCGGACCTGCAGATTCCGCACCCCCTGATGCACGAGCGCGAGTTCATTATGCGCCCGCTGGAGGAGATTTTTCTGCAGAAATGATTACCTTTGTCAGATTGACAATTAGTTAGTACCAAAGATATGACACAAGACGAACTGTTCAAAGTACTCGTGGCGCACTGCAAGGAGTACGGTTTCATTTTCCCCTCCAGCGAGATTTATGACGGCCTGGCCGCCGTGTACGACTACGGCCAGATGGGCGTCGAGCTGAAGAACAATATCAAGCAGTACTGGTGGAATGCGATGACCCGGCTGCACGAGAACATCGTGGGCATCGACTCCTGCATCTTTATGCACCCCCGCATCTGGGAGGCCTCCGGCCACGTGAGCGCCTTCAACGATCCCCTCATCGACAACAAGGACTCCAAGAAGCGCTACCGCGCCGACGTCTTGATCGAGGACTATCTGGGCAAGCTCGAGGAGAAGGTCAACAAGGAGGTCGAGAAGGGCCGCAAGAAGTTCGGCGACAGCTTCGACGAGGCGCAGTTCCGCGCCACCAACCCCAACGTCCTGCGCGAGCAGGCCAAGTGGGACGAGGTGCACGACCGCTACGTGGCCGCCGAGAAGGCGTCCGACTTCGCGGAATATCGCCAGATCATCATCGACTGCGGCATCGTGTGCCCCATCAGCGGCACCTGCAACTGGACGGACGTCCGCCAGTTCAACCTGATGTTCAGCACCTCGATGGGCAGCACCGCCGACGGCGCCAACACCATCTACCTGCGTCCCGAGACCGCCCAGGGCATCTTCGTGAACTACCTGAACGTCCAGAAGACCGGCCGCATGAAGATCCCCTTCGGCATCGCCCAGATCGGCAAGGCCTTCCGCAA
>JAEEGJ010004422.1_pt1 | contig 47564 bp, 44 predicted proteins | sample 8958761 | NCBI WGS metagenome assembly JAEEGJ01 (sample SAMN16246546, study PRJNA631951) | gut metagenome | biome: gut microbiome; feature: rumen; material: RS-attached | host: Bos | place: Iran: Karaj | collected 2018-10
CGCTATGCCGAAATCGGCAAGAAAAAGAAAGGGGCCATGTTCCAGCTGATGGACAGCTTCACGCTCTTTCATCTTGAGTTCATGGCGGGAAAATCCACCTCAAGGACGGGGTTCTGGCTCGACGCCGTGGATTCACCAGCCCGCTTCTCGTGGGAGGGCGTGTCGTTCGAGCGCGTTTGCTTGTGGCACGAAAAGCAGATCAGGGCGGCATTGGGGATTGCCGGCGTTTCCGCCGCAGCAGGGTCGTGGCGCGGTTTGGGCCCTTCTGGGCGGGGGGCGCAGATCGACCTTCTGATTGACCGAAGGGATGGCGTCGTCAACGTCTGCGAAATGAAGTTCTCCACTGGCGAATTCTCCATTGACGCAGACTACGCGAAGAATCTGCGCAACAAGATCGCGGCCTTCAAGGAGTCGGTGGGGCAGGGCAAGTCCGTGCATCTCACACTCGTCACCGTCGGTGGACTGAAACGAAACGCCTATTGGGGCATGGTTCAGTCACAGGTCACGCTAGACGACCTCTTCAAGTGATTTCCAACATGGAATGCCAGTATTGCCAAGTTCCAATTTCAATTGGAAACCGGCAACACTTCCACTGCCAACATTGACGAGCGCCTAACGGCGCGATGATGTCGCCTGTTGCAAGTCGTCGACCGCTTGTCGCCTGCCGCGTGTCCAATCCCTTTGCGCGCTTTGCCTAGTCGGCGGTGGCAAAAAGGGCGATTTGCGCTTGCCGGACGATGCCAAAAAGTGTATAATTTGAGCCTGGAACGAACCGGGCGACTCCCGGACGGAACTGGATTTCGTGTTTTAGGAAGGAATGGCGCCGCAATGGAGGAAAGACGGAAGAATATCCAGACTTCCGGGAAGCGTGGTGAACCAACTTGAAAGCAGTAGCACCCCACAAGATTTTTCACGTACTGCCTCTGCAACCTCTGCCTCTCTGCACCTCTGCGTGATTGCTCTAGCGTGAAGTCAATGACTTGAAAGGAACCCCATCATGGCAAAGAAATCCCCCACTCAAAAGACCACCGACGACCCGCTCGCGGCTGCGGCGGGCAAGCCCAAGCGCACAGTCGTCCGCAAGAAGGCGCTGCGCGTCGTGAAGCTCGGCCTCGTCGGCCTCGGGCCGCGCGGCGAGACGCTCACCGCCGCCCTCAACGGCCTCGAGGACGAAATCCAGATCGTCGCCATCTGCGACATGAAGCAGGCGATGATCGACAAGATGCTCGGCATCTTCAAGAAGAACGGCAAGGCGGCGCCGCGCACCTACACCGACTACCACGACCTCATCGCCGATGGCGAAGTCGAGGGCGTCCTCGTCCCGACGTCGTGGAACTCCCACCTCGCCATCGCGGCCGAGGCGATGTTCGCCGGCAAATACGCCGGCATCGAGGTCGGCGGCGCCTCGTCCATCGAGGAGCTCTGGCAGCTCGTCCACGCGGCGGAGAAGACGGGCGTCTCCTGCATGATGCTCGAGAACTGCTGCTACGGCCGCAACGAGCTGATGGTCATGAACATGGTCCGCCAGGGCCTCTTTGGCGAACTCGTCTACGCCGAGGGCGGCTACGAGCACGACATCTCTTCGATGGGCTACGGACTTGAGCGCGGCCACGAGCGCGCCATCCACAACTTCTTCCGCTGCGGCGACCTCTACCCGACGCACCAGCTCGGCCCCATCGCCAAGACCTTCGACATCAACCGCGGCAACCGCTTCCTCTCGCTCACGTCGTCCGCCACCAAGCAGGTCGGCTTCAACGCCCGCGCGGTCGAGAAGTACGGGCACGACGGCAAGTGGGGCGACGTCCACTTCGCGCAGGGCGACGTGGTGACGACGGTCATCAAGTGCGCCCGCGGCGAGAACATCACCCTGACGCACTGCGTCTCGCTGCCGCGCCCCTACACGCGCCACGCCCGCATCCAAGGCTCGCGCGGCATCTGGAGCGAGGACTGCCACGGCATCTACATCGAGGGAATCAGCAAGAAGGCCTACCCGCTCGACATCGCCGGCAACCCCTACGAGGTTCACTACTGGGACCCGATTGACAAGTACTACAAGAAGTACGAGCATCCCATCTGGCGCGACTATATGCGCAAAGGCGTGGCCGGCGGACACGGCGGCGTCGACGTCCTCGTCCTCCGCGCCTTTGCGGCCGCCATCCGCGAGGGCAAGCCCACTCCGATAGACGTCTATGACGTCGCCGCATGGATGGCCACGACAACCCTCTCCGAGCAGTCCATAGCCCTCGGTTCCATGCCCGTCGCCTACCCAGACTTCACAAACGGCAAGTGGATGACGCGCGGCCGCGACACCTTCTCGGGCAAGTACGCGCTCTAACAACAAGTTTTAACAGACAAGGACGGAAAATGAACCTGGCAGAACTGGAAAAACTCCATGCCGAGTCGCTTGAGACGATAAGCGCCGCCGCCGATGCGGCGGCGCTTGAACAGGCGCGCATCAAATATCTGGGCCGCAACGGCATCCTTCCGGCCCTCACGAAACAAATTAAGGACGTGCCCCCCGAGGAGCGCGCCGCCTTCGGCAAGGCCGTTAACGCCTGGCGCCAGGCGCTCGACGCCGCGATGTCCGACCGCGCCGCCTCATTCGCCTCCTCGGCCTCAGCCGCCGGACCGGCCTTCGACTGCTCCCTTCCCGGCCGCTGGCCCGCGCGCGGCGCGGTCCATCCGCTCTCCAAGGTCGTCGCCGAAGTCGCCCGCATCTTCGCCCGCATCGGCTTCACCGTCGCGGACGGACCCGACATCGAGACGAAGTTCAACAACTTCACGGCGCTCAACACCGCCCCGCACCACCCGTCGATGGACCAGTCCGACACGCTCTGGCTCACGGACGACCTCCTCCTCCGCACGCAGACCTCGCCCGTGCAGATCCGCTGCATGATGGCGAACAAGCCGCCCGTGCGCATCATCTGCCCGGGCCGCACCTACCGCCGCGACACGATGGACGCCACCCACAGCGCCAACTTCCACCAGATCGAAGGCCTCTACGTCGACACGAAGCCCGTCTCGCTCGCCGACCTCAAGGCCACGCTCGCCTACTTCGCGCGCGAAATGATGGGGCCGGGCATCGGCGTCCGCTTCCGCCCCCACTTCTTCCCCTTCACGGAACCCTCCGTCGAAGTCGACTTCACCTGCCACGTCTGCGGCGGCAAGGGCTGCCGCGTCTGCAAGCAGTCGGGCTGGATCGAGGTCGCCGGCGCCGGCATGGTCGACCCGCGCGTCTACCGCCACGTCGGCTACGATCCGGCGACGACCTACGGCTTCGCCTTCGGCTTCGGCGTCGAGCGCATCGCCATGATCAAGTACGGCGTGCCGGACATCCGCTACTTCTACGAGAACGACCTCCGCTTCCTCGAACAATTCCTGTAAGGGCCGCACACCATGAGAATCCCAATCAGCTGGCTTAACGAATACGTCGATGTCTCCGACCTCTCGGTCAAGGAGCTCTCCGACAAGCTTACATTCTCCGGCGTCGAGGTCGAGGCGATTGAGACCGACGGCCCCGCGCTCGACGACCATTTCGTCGTTGGCGAGGTCCTCACCTGCGACCCGCACCCGGACTCCGACCACATGCACGTCTGCACGGTCGACGTCGGCAACGGCGAGAAGCTCGGCATCGTCTGCGGCGCGCCGAACTGCCGCGCCGGCCTCAAGGTCGCCGTCGCCAAGATCGGCGCCGTCATCCCAGACGGCGGCTTCAAGATCAAGCCCGCCAAGTTGCGCGGCATCCCATCCTCCGGCATGCTCTGCTCAGCGAAGGAACTGGCCATCTCCGCCGACCACAGCGGCATCATGGAGCTCGACGCGACCCTCGTTCCGGGCACGCCGCTCGTCAACGCCCTCCCGAAGGGCGAAACGGTCTTCGACCTCGAAATCACCTGGAACCGCTCCGACTGCCTCTCCGTCATCGGCATCGCCCGCGAGTTTGCCGCCCTTCTCGGCCGCCCGCTCAAACTCCCGGTCGTCGACTTCGCGGAAGAGGAGGGGACCGACGTCAACGCCCTCGCCAAGGTCGTCGTCGAATCCGACAATTGCCCGCGCTACACGGCGCGCGTCCTCACCGGCGTCAAGGACGGCCCCTCGCCTGACTGGATGGCGAAGCGCCTCGAACAGTGCGGCGTCCGCTCGCTCGGCCTCATAGTTGACGTCACCAACTACGTCATGCTCGAATGCGGCCAGCCTCTCCACGCCTTCGACCACACCCGCCTTGCCGAGAGCACGATCATCGTCCGCCAGGCGCGCGAAGGCGAGACCATCCGCACGCTTGACGGCACCGACCGCAAACTCGACCCCGACATGCTCGTCATCGCGGACAAGAACGCGCCCGTCGCCGTCGCCGGCGTCATGGGCGGCGAGGAGAGCGAAATCGCCGAAGGCACGCAGACCGTCCTCGTCGAGAGCGCCCTCTTCAAGGCTCCGTCAATTAAGCGCACGGCCACGAAGCTCGGCATCCACTCAGAATCGTCGCACCGCTTCGAGCGCACCGTCGACCCCGGCCTCGCCGACTGGGCCTCGCGCCGCGCCGTCTCGCTTCTCGCGCAATATGGCGGCGGCAAGGTCGCCAAGGGCGTCATCGACGTCGACAACCGTCCCGCGCCCGCCGCGCCGGTCAGGATTTCCTTCGACCGCGTCCGCGAACTGATTGGCATCGACCTCGATGCCGACAAGATGGTCGCCATTCTCGTCTCGCTCGGCCTCGAAGTCGTCTCGCGCGACGAAACCGGAGCCTCCTTCAAGATTCCGTCTTGGCGTGTCGACCTCCTCGAAGAGGCCGACCTCGTCGAGGAAATCGCCCGCATGAACGGTCTCGACAACCTCCCCGACGTCACGCCCGCCGCCATCGCGGTCGCCGGCGCCGACGACGCTCCCTTCCGCGCCGAGGCCGCCTGCCGCGAGGCCGTCGCCGCCATGGGACTCTGCGAGGGAATGCACTACAGCTTCCTCTCCGCCGCCGAACTCGACGCCTTCAATCCCGACGCCTCGTCGCGCCTCGTTCTCCCGAATCCCGTCAGCGGCGACTTCGGCGTCATGCGCGACTCGCTACTCCCTCAGCTCGTCCAGTCGCTCGGCCGCAACTACGCCCGCCAGATCGAGTCCCCTGCCCTCTTTGAAATCGGCCGCGTCTTCTGGAAGCGCGGCGAGGACTACGGCGAGGAGAAGCGCCTCTCCATCGGCTTCTGCGGCCCCTTCGGACGCGGACCGCTCGAACGCCGCAAGCCCGTCTCCAACGAGGAGGCGATGCTCTGGCTCAAGGGCATGGTCGAGAACCTCTGCGCGGCCCTCCACTCACCGCCTCCGCGCTTCGAGGCAGAGGATTTCGTCGCCTTCGAGAAGGGGTGGTCCGTGGCCGTCAAGATCGGCAAGGGCACGGCCGGGCGCATGGGCCTCGTCAAGCAGTCGCTCCGCCATCCGTTCCGCGTGAACACGCCGATGGCCGTGGCCGAGATCACTGTCGAGCCTCTCCTCATGAACTACGGCTCCCACCGCGCCCTCAAGCCCGTTCCGGCCTTCCCGGGCGTCCGCCGCGACCTCGCGCTCGTTGCTCCGGAAACGCTCTCGAACGGCGACATTGTGAAGACTATCACCAAGGCCGCGCCAAAGACCTTGACGAACGTCACGCTTTTTGATATCTTCAAACCGAAGAATCTTGAGGGCGCAAAACGCTCTCTTGCCTATTCGCTGGAATTCCGCTCGCCCGAGCGCACGCTGACCGACGACGAGGTCAACGCGGCCTGTGAGAAGATCATGACCGTGCTGAAGAACGTCCTCGGCGTGGAAGTGAGGGCAGGCTGAAGACCAGTCCCTGGAACCGCCGCCCCCGGGCGGCGGGAGAACATGAAAGTGGCCCTGTCTGGCTCGCGGACCTGCCAACCATCTCTGTTCTACACGTTAACCAGGGTGCCAGAACGTCAGAAGGATTGCACGCCCCTCGTCGGGGAAGCATGAAACCTGGCCGGGGTGCCCACTTGACTTTTCGGAACGTAGAGATCAAAGCTGTACGACCAGATGGGGTTTTTATTTTCAGGCGGAATGAAAGCACTGTTGGAAGTCGATAATCTGCGCGTGCGCTTCGGCGAAACGGAAGTCGTGCGCGGCATATCCTTCGCCGTTCACGGCGGCGAGTGCGTCGCGCTCGTCGGCGAAAGCGGTTGCGGCAAGAGCATGACCTCGCTGGCCTTGACGCGCCTCCCGCCAACCGACGCGGCGGAAGTTTCCGGCAGCGTCACATTCCGCGGCCGCACGGTCACGGGGCCAATGCATGGCATCGCGTATGTCTTCCAGGATCCCATCGCCAGCCTCAATCCCGTCATGAAGGTCGGCGCGCAAATGCGCGAGGCCTTCACCATGGCCGGACACGATGACGCCGCAGCCGTCGACCTCCTCTCCGAAGTCGGACTTCCCAACCCGCGCGCGATTCTTGCCGCCTACCCCTGCGAACTAAGCGGCGGCATGTGCCAGCGCGTCATGATCGCCATGGCCCTTGCAAGCGAACCGGAATTGCTCGTCGCGGACGAACCAACGACCGCGCTTGATGTCACAACACAGGCCGAGGTCATGGACCTCATCGGCCGCATTGTCCGCGAGCGTTCCATGTCGCTGCTGCTCGCAACGCACAACCTCGGCCTTGTCGCCGGACGTTGCGACATTGTCAATGTCCTCTACGCCGGACAGATTGTCGAAACGGGCCCTGTTGCGGAAACGCTTGCCAATCCCCGCCACCCGTACACGCGCGGACTCATCCACGCCGTGCCGCGACTGGCGGACGGACGCGCCAACCGCCTGCGCGACATTCCAGGCACCGTGCCTTCGCCCGCCGCAATCGCCGCGATGAAAGGCTGCGCCTTCAGCCCCCGCTGCGCCCTCGCCACGGACGTCTGCCGCACGACCCCGCCACCCGATGGCCCCTGCCGGTGCCACCGAATCGCCTAATCCTCCGGCGTAATGTGGGCGACGCAAAGCGGTGCCCGGACGCGTCCGCTAAGTCGAGCAATGCCTTCTGCTTCATGGTGTTGTCTGAACATTCAAAGCGGGCTGGAGATAGTAGAAGCGTACCGACTCGGGGGCATGGCGGAGCAACCATACGATGGCCACGTCCGAGACAACCGTGGCGACGAGGGAGCGGAGGTAGTAGGGAACCCCTGCCGCCATGCACTCTATGTAGCCGGCGAAGGTCGGGGGGTATGTCGCCCAGCCGGGGATCGAACCATTCATCTGGAAGAAACAGAGGGTGTTCGAGAGGAGGAAGAAGAGGGTCGCGGAAAGGAGCGCGGAGCGCTTGGCCATTAGGTAGCAAAGGGCCCAGATTGGGTATTGGACGAGTGTGAACGCCAGGACGCCGGTGGCGGCGTCATAGATCAGCTTCAGGGCGAAGAACGCACCGATGCAAATAAAGGGTATGCGGCTTCGCCGCGTCTCCTTCATGACGGCGAAGACGGGCGAGAACCCGTTGCCTATGAAAACCGAACACGCGCAAAGCGCGATTGCTGACAAAATGGCTGCTAACATGATGGGAACAAGTTTAGCACAAACGTAAGCGCAGCGCGTCAGTGGTGGTCAGTGGTCAAAATGAGTCAGACGCAAGGGACTGGCGGCTATGTAGGACATCCACGACGATGCAACGGTTTGGCAGTACACGGTAAATGACTCGGTAAGGAGGAATACCGATTTCCCTTATGTCCTCGCGTCCAATTTCGCGAACTTCGCCCCCTATTTGCGGCAATGAGGCAAGTAGCGATGTTGAATCCTCGAGACGGGCCTTCCATTTCCTAGCAACGGCGCAACCGCGTTCATACGCGATTTCCTGAATTATCTCCCGTAGCCGGCCCCGGGCATAGTCCGACCATTCAACTGTCATTTAACGTGTTCCATTTCGTCAAGCATTTCATCCATTTCGCGCATGACCTGCTCATGCGGAATTGTCTTCCCGCGAGCTATTTGCTCATCGCCGATTCGGACGGCTTCGCGGATTTCCTGCATTTCCATGAAATCCTCTAGGTCTTTAAGATCGGCAAGAACTGATGTGGCGCATCCGTTCTGCGTGATTATTATCGGTACATGAGTGGTGCGCGTCCGCTTTATACAGTCGGCGAGGTTGTTGCGGACCTTTGAGAAAGGCATGACGTTATCTGAAAGCCGCGAAAAACGCGGGCGGGATGGCATTGTGGCTGTTGCTGACATATCCTTGGCTCTCCTAGAATTCGTCAATAATTGTACACGATTATGGACATGGGCGCAAGCGCTTTTGTAGCCCCTGGTATTGTACCCTCGGTGTTAGGCACTCAAACGATTATGGTACATCACGGAAGGTCATGGATACTACCTTGCCTTGCCGTCCTTCGTTTTCACTTCCACTTCCTGCGACACGTAGGCAGGGCGGGAATTGTCAACCTTGCCCTTTTGCGTCTCTCGTGTCAGACGTGGTTTCAGCTCCTTCGGTTTCCTGTCCGCGAACTGAGGCTGGATTTCAAGAAGCGTGTTCCAGTCGAATTCAGTAAGTTTCGACCAGTCGCACTTGTCCGCGAACTGCGGCTGCCAGGAAAGGACGCGCGCCCAGTCCAGACCGTCAAACTTCTCCCACGGGCATCTATCCGCGAACTGCGGCTGCCAGGAAAGGAGGAGTTCCCAATTTTGACCGTCGAGTTTTTCCCAAGGGCATTTGTCCGCGAACTCCGGCTTTGCCGCGACAAGGTTAGACCACTTCTTGCCGTCCCATTCACCCGCCATAGCAGGATTCTCGGCCAGCTGCTTCGCAAGAAACTCCCCGCTGGACTTCAGCCGGCGTTGCTTGGCCTTCCGCCATTCTTCAATTGATCCATACAACGATGTAATATCCATGACTACTCCTTTGGTGGGTACTCACGTCGTGTCCTCACCTCTTCGGGTGAGGACAACGACGACCAAGACAATCATCACTTCTCGTAGGCGTAGTTCCCGTAGATGTCGGTAAACGACAGGGCGATGTCCTCGGCAATGTCCGGGCGTTGCAATGTGTTCTGGAAGTAGTTCCAAGCCGTTGCAACGAGTCGGCAAGGCCCTTGCGTGTTGCCGGTGAACGGTGTGCCGCGATTGGTTCTGTGGCCAGCCGGATTGAGGATTTCCAGACATAGGTCTCGCGCGGTCATGTACGAGTGCTGCTGCCGGAGACCATGCGCAACCTTGGCAATTGCCTCGAACTTGTGGATGCCCGAGCATTCCTTGACCAGAATCTTCTTCGCTTCGGGAAGAAGCCCGTTGCCGAGAACATCCGGCAGCGGACAGAATAGGCCGTTCTTCGCCAGGAGGTCGCGAATGATTTGCGCGAATGTGTCGGCCCCGCCGGCATACCAGCGCTGGTTGTTGGGATGGGGGGCGTGGAAAACCAGCAGATCGCCACGGCGAAACACCGTCACCTTGTCGGCGATGCTTTCGACAACCTTGAAATCGGGGCCAAGGTAACGGTTGCGCTCCGGGACGCTGCAAAGCAGAATGACGGCATGCGGGGCTGTCGCCCGCACCAACAGGTCTATTGAGTCGAACAGTCGTTCGGACAACGCCTTTGCACGCTGGTATCCTGGCGCTTCGGCATCAACACCTTCCGATGTGTAGGTCTCGATGGCGTTCGCGTTTCCCCAGACGAAACTGTCGAGGAGAATGTCGTATTTGCCGTTCTGGATCTCCTTCCAGCTTTGGATTCCGTAGGTTTTTGCAAGAACGTTCATCCAAAATCCCCAGAAAGAGGCGCGGGTGGGCCTTCCGCCCATCCAGCCGGAATCCTTGAAATCCAGATTCTGGAACTCCTCCATCTCTGCTGCGAAGTCGAATCCGTGTGCAAGGTAGTCCGGGATGAACGAGTCCAGATTGGGTCCCCAGCCGCGCGTTTCCTTGCCTACGATGGCGATGCGCTTCAGAGCGTGGTCGTAGTTGCGCCCCTCTTCTGGCAGGAAAGGGTGCGGAATGCCGGCATAGTCGGCGTTGGGATACTTGGCAAGCTCCTTCACGAACTCGTCGAGAAGGGGGCGGTAAACGACTTCAATGTTGGTATTCATTGGTACTCTCCGATTGTTACTGGTTGTTTTGTGCGCGGCACAGCTGTCTGACGGCCAATAGGACAGGAACGGCCAGAAGGGCCAAGCCGATGAAGGGGAAGTGCCCGTTGGGGCGGGGAAGGTAAGTTGGAAATGCCGAAAAGGCGAATGTGAACAGAGCCATGCCAAGGATTTGGACGGCGAGACGCGTGGAGGCGACCTGCCGTTCCGTCACGGCCTTGCCATGTCGAAGCGCCGCAAACCATGCGGCCACCTTCCAGCCGATGACGTCCAACATGGCGATGTCAAGCGCCGCGGCGACAAGTCCGGCGAGGAGGTACAATGCGGGATGCGCCGACTCCCACTGGACCAACGCCGCCGTGTTGAAAGACCCATCGGGGTTCTCCAAGGCGAAATGCAGGACGGCGAGGAGTCCGCCCGCGAATACCAACGCCGTCCCCACGACTGTGAAGAAGTAGGCGTTGGAAGGCGCTCCGGGCGTCTTGCGGTTGTTGACGTTTGGCGTTTGCGGCTCGCGAGAGCCGTCATTGCCGCTTGGAATCTGATTGTGCTTGTTCATTGTTGTGAAACCTTTCTGTTTTGTAGGGTTTTTGCCATCACGAGTGTTTGCCCTTGCGCCGATGGCGTTGCGCATTGGCCAGGCGAGGAATCCGTTGCGCCACCCGGCGTAACGGATTCCCGCTTGCGTTGTCAGTCCTCGTCGTAGAGGTCGTCCCCGTCGTCGATGCCCTCCGGGTACATGTCGGCGAGAATGTCCTCCAGATAGGGGTACTCCTCCGCGTTCCAGCGACGCATGGCGTTTCTGGCCCGTTGCAGGGCCGCCATGAACTCGTCGCTTGGGTCGAACTGGGTTTCCTCCGACGCGGATTCGAGGGTCTGCATCATGTTGTCGTGGTCGTCTTCGTCCAGAATACCACCGCCGGCCTCGATATGTTCGTGGATTCGATCGGCCATCTTGTTCAGCTCGCGTATCAAGTCTGCATAGTAATTGCCCATAGTTTTCTCCTTCTTCAGGCATTTCACGTTCTTGGTTTGTCGGCCTCGCCCGCCGCTCATAACAACGGGCGGGGCCGTGAAACGGCTACTCTTCGTCGGAGTCGTCGTCATCGTCGTCGTGCTGGTTGTAGAACCAGTTCATCGGACTGTCAGCACCGCAGCCCAGGCAGATATAGTCTGATGGGCATTCCGGGTCGCCACCGCAGCGCTCGACAAAACGGGCGCATTCAGGGCCGCCACAGGGTCTTTCCATATTCAACCTCCTTTCCGATCTTTTTTCATTGTTACTTCCTTCCGCGGACCTCTCCGTCACCAGGCGTAGTTGTCGTTGCAACCGACGAAAGTGCGGGCGATCATCTCGCAGGCCGCCACATCGCCTTCGGCGTCGTAGTACCAGTAGGCCGACGAGACGCGCTTGGCGACGGCCCGTGACGAACCGTAGCCCAGCATGTCGGCTAGCTCGGCGAGCGAGATTGGGCCGCTCGCGTTGTTTGCGATGTTGTAGATTTCCTCGGCATCAGTTTTTCTTGACATTTCTGTGTTACCTCCGTTCAATGTTGAGAGACCATCCCCCAACTTGAACGAATCCATCATATCACCTTACTCAGAATATTGGAATACAATAATATCCGCAGATATCCATGGACGTCTGCGGACATCTGTGGATAATTTCTGCGGATTCCTCTATCGCATTTCCGAAGAAACGCCGAGTTTTTCTAAGATGCCACGCAACATATTCTTTGCACTATCTGCGGCATCAATTAGCGATGACGAAAGATGTAGCTGTCCAGAAGCATCTTTCTCAAGCAAACCATTTGGCAAGGCTGGCAGATGACATATTTCACTGCGAATCTTACGTAGATCGTCTTGGCTCTTAACTGCATCACCCCTAAAAGGGCCGATAGCATTCTTCTTTGGTTTGGCTATCTTCTCTATCCACCGCGGTCTGCCGATAATGGCTTTACGGGAAAAGGCCTTGACTGTTTGTTCATAGAACGCCTCGTCCGCGTCTTGGAGGAAAACATCACATACTAGAACCCAAAATGAAATGGGCCTTATCGGTGTATTACGCTTTTTCAAAAGTTCGCCATCAACCATAACCTGGCCATTGTCCAAATCGAATCTGATTCTTGGACAATCAACCAGACTGTCCACTCGTCGTTTCTGCTCGGCGAGAAGTTCGCTGTACGAAATCATCTGGTTTGAAGTGCGTTCAGATTTGTACCATTTTCCAGTCATAAGCAAAGGAATTTCAAATAAGTTCAAATCGACATCGTTTTCGCCAAAGGTCTTGTTGGAGAAATGCCGCTTGTTGTATTCCGGATTTAAATATGAATAGGTCGTGCCATGTTCGGGAAATAGAAACTGCGGTGCAGTCCATTTTAACACTTGGAAGTCTTTTCCGTTTTTCATGCTTGGTATTAGATGGACAACTCGGTCGCCTTCTTGTCCCAACAAACCCATGCACGACATCAGCAAAGCCCCATCCGTTTTACGCCCGCCTGAAATCGACGCGATTATTCGAATAGGCTCGCTACTGTTGTCGCGCAAAGCCTTCAGTTCTTTAACAAAAGTATCTGGAATAGCTTCTGTCGCACCAGGGGCAAAGGCATCTTGAATGTATGTGCCATCGCTTTTGGCATAAGGAACGACATTCCCTTCGCCAAAACCAAGCTTTCCATCAATCTTGATTTTTCTGCCGCGAAGATGTTCCTTCAGGCGATCCCAGCCAGAAAAGCCATTCGCCCCTTTTTCAAGGATAGACTCGCGAATAGAGTCAACACATTTGGCATAGGTGAAAACCTTCACATAATCAGGAACAATAGCTTCGCGAAGGCATTTTTTACCATTGACTGCCAGAGCCCATACTGTCTCGGTAAGCACGGCCGGATTTGTTCCTATTGTTGCGACAAGGATAGTTTTCATGGTCATAATCGCTTCTATTGTAGGCCAACACTAGAGTTCCATTCGTCCCGACATATCTAAATTGCTTCATGATTTCGATTCGCCAGTTCTTCCCTCACCAGGAAGAGGAATTCAACAAACCTTCTTTTTGTTTCTAGAGGAACTTCACCACCTGAGGAATTAGATGAATGCGCGATATCGGTACGACCTTGCGGAATGGGTTTAAAAGCGTTATGAAAGAAGGCCTTTTGTTTATATTTTTTGCGAATTAACGGAAACCAATCGAGCAAATTTTCAATTATATAGCCATATACTGAAAAATTTGCATTAGAGAAATCCTGAGCAAGAGGTACAAGCATCAGACCTTTTTCCGGTGGAGGTTTCGGACTCAAACCTTGCGGATTTAATGCCTTAATAATGTTCCACGGAATTGTCAGACAACACTGTTTAAGTGAGATTTCTAACTGATGACGAATTTCCCTAATGCTCTCAAATCGAATATAAGATTCGACAGGATTGTCTCGGAATTTAAACTTAAATTCCCCTATTTCAACAATTGTTCCGCTTTTTAGCCTCCTCGCGCCATGTAGGCCTTCAAGTAATTCCCCATCTATTTTTATTGCCTGGTGGCCAGTTTTATGCCCATTTAAAGAACGAATTTTCCATGAAGATTCGGGGCTCGTACAATACTCTATTTCGACATTTTTGGGAAGCAAACTCGTCCGTTTTCTGTTTGGCGAGTCCCAAGCCGACAAAGAAAAGGTGCCTACCTTGCCGATTGTAAATTTGCGAAGATCTATTGGGAAAGGTATGAAATCTGGCTTTTGATAATATTCCTCTGAAGGAACTTTTTCGCAAGCGAAACCAATTTTCCTTCCCTCTCTAGTCAAAAAGCTACTTGCCCATTCTGGCATGATTCTGTCGCAAAGGGGATGCGTTTTTGGTGGGGTTACTTGAATGCTGGCCACAATCTCATTATTCTGCATCACGGTCATCGTCCCACCTTGAACAGAAACAACTGTGGCCTTCAATCCTTGCTCTATAGCGGTTTTTGCTAATGAGCAAACTAACTTGTCACATGATAAAATGAAGACACAAGTGTTGTCTGTTGTTTGCAGCATGGCACATCGTTCAACAATGCGTCCGATGGCAACGCCACAAAGCATATCGGCATGGTTTTTGAGAGAAGACGCCATGAATTTATAAATTTCGACCTTTGGGCAAAATGAAGACAAATCAATAGCAAATGCTTCGGTTGATTTGGCTGATGTCATCTTCCCAGAAAGAAATGCAATATCAAAAGTAGTTTCGCTTGAATATGCCCATCCAAAAAAAGCGTCTCGGTAAACGCCAGTAAAGGAATCAGTGTCGGCAACTAAATAATTCATTTTATCATGCAACTCCTACTAGTATATTTACGCGAAACTGGTGGAGATTGTCCACTTACCATAAAACAATGGGATGATTGTTGATTCGCAAAAGATTTGTGAAGACGAGTTTCACGCTCAGCCAAAACTAGCGCGCACTATTTCTTTGACAAAGGGGAAATGATAAATTTGGGGCATTGGGTCACACTCGTGCTTTTTTCCCGTCTTCCGACTTGTAGCGGAAAACAAACATGATGCATGATGCGGTGTAAGTGTCACCTTGATCTGCATAATGGTGCCAGGCCTGTCCAACCCAACCTCCAGCTTGGTAGGGGGTCATGCCCAAAAGTTTTCCAAGTTGAGTGAAGGTCATGTAATGACGTCCATTCTCAAATTTGGAAATCGCGATATCAGCAATTCGTTCTATGTACTCCATTGTCCAGTCCTTTCCGTCTTCACTAGCTTACACATGAAGCCAAACAACTTAAAACTCTATCAAAAATAGCCTACGCTGTCAAGTTCCGGCAATCAAATCAAGACAATACTGTTTATTTGTTGACGTGCGAGCAAAAGTGGAGAATTCAGTCGCATTTTGCGGCGACTACAACCAAAAGCTGCCCAGTGTCACAGGCCGCCGCCCCTTGTTCTTAAGTGGGTCATCATCACCTGCCCAAAATCTGTCACGCCGTACAACAAGCCACACCGCTGTTGGGACGATTTCATACTCCCGTCCATTTGACCTGATGCGGTTGCCGCCGCTTACCGAACGTTCGACGCAAACTAGGGATTGTGGCGCGCGATTTCGGTGACGTTTTTTATTGACGCAACGGGATGGGGTGAGGCATCCAGATGATGCGCTTGCCACGCCAGAAGTGGATCTCGAAGACGGAGCCTTTGCGCGTCACCGTGCGTTCGGGCTATGAAAAGTCGAGCTACAGGCCCGGTTCATGCACTAGAGCGTCGGCGTCCCGCAGACGATGATGACATCGGGGGGGTAGAGGTCGATCTGCTTGAAGAGGATGTCCTTCAAAAGAAAGGGCGTACCTCAAGGTCACTATCGGAGACACGGACGGGCGCTTAAGGCCGCAGACAACTCAAGGGAATGACATATACTCCGTCGGTTCTGCGGTAGGCGTAGTTTGTCCCGGTGACAACCGCCAGGAACGACGGCCCGCCACGCATCTTCGACATGTCCAGATTCGCCGTGATCGCCTTCAAATGTCTTGCGCCCTCTTCAATGTTGTCTTCTGAAAACAGCTTCATCTCGAAAAGCGCATATCTTCCATCATCCAAATGAATGACGGCATCGGCTTCCAATCCCGACTTGTCGCGATATTGGAAGACTCGTCCCTCAAGTGCCTCCGCATATACCCTCAAATCACGAACGGCCAGCGATTCGAAAAGGCACCCCATTCAATCTCGACCGTGCAGTTTTCCAGGTTTTGCCCGTGCAGTTTTCCGAGTTTCTACCGTGCAGTTTTCCGCGCAGACGTGTGCTGACGGCGGCCCATGCCCCAGAGTCGCCCTTTCAAGGGCTTGGCGTGAATCGCAATTTGCCGGGGGCTCACCCCGAACTGGGGAACACAGCCCTTTCAGGGCATGATGGCCGCCTCGACCACCGCATCCACCCACTTCCCCGGCTTGATGCGCGCGGCGGGGTGAGGCGCCCAGACGATGCGCTTGCCGCGCCAATGGTGGATGTCGACGACGGAGCCGCCGCGCGTCACCGTGCGCACGGGCTTTGAGAGGTCAAGTCCAAGGTCCTGATTCATGCACTGCAGCGTTGCTGTGCCGCATACGATGATGACATCTTTCAAGTCCTTAAACATCGCATCGTCCAGCCGCCGCCGGCCGGCATCCCCTCCGCGTCGAAGTCATCGTATGGTTCCTTGAGGATCCACATCACCTTCGGCTTCGTAGCAAGGTATGCCTCTGCATCCACTTCGCCGTTGTAGATCGGCTCCACCTTCGCCGGATCATAGCCAAGTCCCTTGGCGTGAGCTTGGGTTTGAATGTGTAGCGAAGCTTGCGCCGCGAGAAGGGCGAGGTCGGTCATGCTTTTTGGCAGTTGCTTGCCATTAAGAACGAACACATCCTTAAGGCACGAGCCATTAATTTTCTACACAAACCACATCGTCCCAATCGATGACAATGTCCTTCTCGGGTGCAGAAACAAGCGAGCCGAAAAGAATGCGAAGGGTCTTTTCTGTCTGTTTGCGCGCCATGTCCCGGTACTCCTCGGTGTCATAGTTTCTCCTAACGGCGGCTGAAACAAACAATTGGCGATTGTGTGTTCTGTTTAGGAACTCAAGCCAGTCCTTGTCATCACCATGTTTTTGATCCCATTTGTCAGAATCTCCTTCGTTCGTCCAGTGAACATAATCCATCTTTGGTTGAGGCAATGTCATGTGTAAAATGTTTTGTCCGTCTTTCTTTTCGAAATGGACATCGCGGACTTGTTTGAAATCGACAGTGTATCCGCTTGTTGCCTTATACTCAAGTTCAAGCACAGCCCGTTTCTTCAGTTCTTCCTCAATGGCACCGGAAGTCGCTTCCTCTGTGTCGCCCAAAAAACACTCTCTTGGCGGCCTTGCCACTAAAACGCCGGAATCAAAAATGAACAGCGGTTTGAAGGTGAGCTTTTTGACAATTGCGACTATGTCGGCGGATGCTCCGCCAGTTTGTTTTCCACCCCGACCCAATCCAAGCAAGCGAATCGACATCCAACCAAGGGATGTAGTTGCGAACAAAATTGCAATGCAAGCCAGAGGCCCAAGCGTGGTTATCAAGGAAAACAGCCTTTTCATAAAGAACCCCCCGTTTTCATTTCTTCCAAATGACCTCCACATCAAATCCCATCTTGCCATAGATAGCTTCCAGTTCTTCTTCTGCAAATGCCTTGGCTTGTGTTGCCAATTCCTTATCGGCATCCTTAACCGTGTCAGAGATGGCCTGGCTTGCCCGCTCGATAGAGATGTTGCGTATTTTGTCCTTTGACTCATTAAAAAACACCTTCCCATGGATGAATTCAATGGGTTTATCTTCCGTTGGAGGAACGAGAGTGTCGTTGCAAAGAGCGGGCGGTGGAAGGTTAATCGTCAATCTATTTATCCCGTCTTCATTTGAGCTGAGTTTGAAATTCTCGGAAGACAATTCGGAGACATCAATAGCGTAGTCAACATAGGCTGTACGCGAAATCCCGTAAAAGTATTGGTCCCATTTAGGCGACCAATCCACTTTACCCCAGGCAAAACCCCGGACAACAGCCGTAAGTGTAACCAAGCGACCTCCGAGTTTTAATTGTTTTGCCATTTGGCTTGGACTCATTTGTTTCTTGTTTTGCCCCACTGATCCAGAACTCGCCCCCAAAACAACGAGCAGAACGATGGAGATGCCGATGGCAATTATTGAGGCCTTAACTTTGTTAGGCGTGTTTTTCCATTTTTCGAAGATGGATTTCATTGTGCGTCCTCCACAGGAGCTAGATACTTAAGAGCTTCTTCCGGACTCGTCAATTCGGTAGGCGGCGGGGGAGATAGCGTAGCCTTGCGCAATTTATCTTGAACTACTTGTTGTTCCCGTTGGACATTATTAGCCTGACTCCAGTTTTGAATCTTAATATATGCTAAGAAGCCAGCTACAAAGATGACGAGAATGCCGATTGTGATTTTGTTGAACAAAAGATCGAGCATGGCCAATCCATCCTTTAAGTTCTTGTTCGGGGTGATTAGAGGATACTACGCCAGTTTTTCCCATGCCACCCAGCGTGGGCAAGCCCCCGAATAAGCCTTCGGCGCCTTGATGGCCGAGCAGTCGCCCTTGGCGTCGCATTCGACCTTGAAGGGCTTCTTGTTCCAGAATTGAATGTCGCGATTGCCCTGCCACCAGCGGCAGGTCGCGCACTTCTTGTCCGTGAGGCTCACTTTTTGCATTGCCATGTTTTCGTCCCCCCTTTCCCCATCCATCACCCCATCTCCAGTACGCCGGGGAAAGGAAAAGCGCGCTTTCGATGCCCTCCGTCTGTGGCACCGCCAAGCGCCGTGGGAAGAAGGCAAGCCGAAAGCGCGCAAGGACGCGTTTCCTCTCGCTCTTCTTCCCGTTTTTGAACTTGGCGGTTTCCAGACGGAAGAGAGACTTGAAGATATCAAGTCGCCGAATCTCACGATTCGACTGCAACCATTATACCACAAGTTGCGAAAGGCGCGCATCCCCGGCGCTTCCGGCCTGCCGAAAGCGGAAGGACTTCATTATTCTATTTGCACCGAAACGGTTGAATCTGCCTTGAAACGGAAAAATCACCGCGCGAGGTCACGCGCAAGGGTTTCGAGCGCAGCGTAGAGGTCAGTGCCGTCGCCGCCGAGCGAGAGCCACTTTTCGCGCAGTTTGCCGGCCATGCGGTTGCGGAGACGGTAGATGGCGTTGGGCGTCATGTCGTATTCGGCGCACAGCTGCTCGACGGGGATTCCGTCGGCGACGAGTTTCATGAAGACGGCCTTGCTCGTCTCGCTCATCCTTGTCTCGGCGAAGACCCGCTCGACGAGCGCCCGCCAGAGTTCCGTGCGAATGGCGGCGGTTTCGGCGTCGGCGGCCGCCGTTTCGTCGCCGGGCAACATGTCGAGCGCCGCCTCCTCGAAGGTCTGCGGATTGCGGCTTTCCCTGCGGATGAACGTCCGGGCCTTGTTGCGGACAATGCCGAAGAGGTAGTCGCGGAAGCGCCCGCGCGCCGGATCCCACCTCCGCTCCGGGAAGTCGCGGACAAGCGCCAGGAAGGTGTCCTGTACGATGTCGTCCTCGCAGCCGACCGGCAGGGATGGCCACGAACGCCGCAGAATGGCGACGTACCTCCGCACGACGGGGGCGTACAGGCGCGCGAAGCGCTCCCATGCCGCGTCGGGCACGCCACCGGCGCGTGAGAGCGCCTCCATGAGCGTGGTTGTCGTATCGGGAATGCAGTCGCCGTTTGTGTTGTTTCCGTTTTCGTCCATGGTCGTAAAGAGTATACCAAACGACATGGCCGTTTGGTATACTCTTTACAAGTCATGGACGCGAATTTGAAGGAAGGCCTGGTTGTTGGCGGGACGTTCGTCCTCGTCCGCCCGCTTGGGGCGGGCGGGGCGGGCGAGGTGTGGCTCGCGTCCGACAAGACGCTGGGACGCGATGTCGCGGTCAAGTTCTGCCGTTCACGGGACGACGCTTCCGCGCACCGCTTCCTTGCCGAAGCTCGCGCACTGGCGTCCGTCCGCCACCCGGGCGTGGTCCAGGTATTGCAGTTTGGAACCGACCCGGCGACGAAGCGGCCGTTCTTCGCGATGCCGGTCTTCAAGTCCACCTTGAAGGAGCGGCTGGGTGAGGCGGGCCGTCTGCCGGAAAAAGAGGTCGCGTCGCTTGGGCTCTCCCTCGTGGACGCCATGGCGGCCCTGCATGAAGCGGGCGTCGTACACCGCGACATCAAGCCGTCCAACATCCTGATTGACGATGCGGGGAAGCCGGTTCTCGCCGACCCGGGGCCGACGGGCGGCGGGACGCGTGAATGGGCGGCGCCCGAACAGCTCTCGCTGGCACAGGATATCGGCGCGGCAGCCGATTTCCACGCGCTGGGCCTCGTGCTGTACCGTGCGCTCACGGGCGAACTGCCACCACCGCGCGGCGTTCTCCCCTCCGCGATCGAACCGCCTCCTGGGACGCTGCCGCGCAACCTCGATCCGCGTCCCTCGCGCGGATGGGAAAGCCTTCTTGTCGCGCTGCTTGAGCCATCTCCGGAAGAACGGCTCACGGACATCGGCAAGATCAAGGTGTCGCTGATGCGGCTGCGTCGCAGGGAGGGCGCACGGACTTTTGCGAAGCGCTTCGCTAGACCCGTGCTGATTGGCCTTGCGACGCTCGTCATTGCACTTGTAGCGGCCCCGCGGGCAAGATGCCCGCGCTCCCAGGGCGGCCGCGACGAAGCGCGGCCCCGCGGGCAAGATGCCCGCGTTCCCAGGGCGGCCGCAACAAGCGCGGCAACGCGGGCAAGATGCCCGCGCTCCCAGGGCAGCCGCGACGAAGCACGGCAGGAGCGCGCCATCCACAAAGAGTGGGCGCGACAATATGCCAATAGTTTGACGAATCTGCTCGCAAAGGTCTTGGAATCGCCCGTCCTCAATTCGGAAGGCCGCATCGTGGTGCCAGATGGCAAAGTCCTTCTTTCTGGCGACATTCCCGAATCAAGCCCGAATGCGGAAATCGTCCTTGACGGAGGAGTCCTGCGATTCTCGCCATCGGCCAAGGCGCTTGAGAAAATTGCCGGCAGATGCGAGGACTTCATAGCCAACGCGCCGGCCGGCGTTCCCGTCCCTGAAGATTTCCTACCCACGATTCGCGGGCGGTTTGTCCAGCGCATTGCCGTAACGGCCAAAGGCGGTGAACTCAACACAGCCGACGGGGTAATCTCCGTGTTTGTCGCCGGGCCAGTCGCATGCGATGAAAATGCCGATGGGGCAACGCTCAACATTATCGGCTTTTCCGGGATTATTTTGAACCGAGACTCACTTGACCCCCGCCTCAAAATCACGGGGTGCGGACAAATAGCCGAACTCGGTGCGGACGGACGAATCATCCGCCGCCGCTGGTTCGATTATGACAATCCGCTCTAGACGGGTTTGTTTGTCACATAATAACTTGGCGGTGGCCGCGTGGACACGCGGCCACCGCCAAGACTGGCCACTGGCCACTGACCACTAGCCGCTAGTTGCTACTTGTCTTCGATTTCGCCGGCGTTGAGACGGCGGAAGTAGTCAACTGTCAGGCGGCCGACTGTCGGCGAGAGCAGGACGAGCGCGACGAGGTTCGGGAAGGCCATGAGGCCGTTGAAGACATCCGCAATGCCCCAGACGGCGCTGATTGTGAGATACGGCCCGACGAAGACGACGAGGACGTAGAGCGCGCGATAAACGTAGATTGCCGTCTTGTTCTTCCGGCCGACGAGGTACTCCAGGCACTTCTCGGAGTAGTAGTCCCAGCCCAGAATCGTCGTGAAGGCGAAGAATGTCAGGGCGATCATCAGGAAGAAGCCGGCGATGTGCGCGCTGTTTGGGATGAAGGAAAGCCCCTTGGAGAAGGCCTCGATCGTGATGTCCACGCCCTTGAGTCCGAGGGAGGGTTCCCACGCGCCGGTAACGACAATCGTGAGACCGGTCATCGTGCAGATGATGATTGTGTCGATGAATGTGCCGGTCATGCAGATCAGGCCCTGGCGGACGGGTTCGTTCGTCTTGGCGGCTGCGGCGGCGATTGGGGCGGAGCCGAGGCCCGCCTCGTTGGAGAAGATGCCGCGGGCGACGCCCTTCTGCAAGGCGATGAAGAACGTTCCGACCATGCCGCCTGTGAAGGCCTTGGGATTGAAGGCCGCGCGGATGATGAGCTCGAAGGCGGCCGTGAGCTTGGAGATGTTGCCGATAAGGATGAACCCGCAGATGAGAACGTAGAAGATCGCCATGAACGGAACGATGACGGTCGAAACATTGGCGATGCGCTTGAGGCCGCCGATGAGGACGAGTCCGGCGCAGACCGTCACGATGAGGCCGGAGATGACCGTTGCCCATGAATAGGTGGTTCCGAAAAGCTTCACGCCAGTGGCGGCGTCCGCCGGGTTGAATCCCGGGTCGAAGAAGCGGAGCGTCGCGGACGAGATTCCATGGATCTGAGTTATTGTGCCGATGCCCATGATGCCGCAAAGAGTGCCAAATATGGCGAAGAGGACGGCGAGCCACTTCCAGTTCTTGCCGAGGCCCTTCTCGATGTAGTAGAACGGGCCACCAAGGACCTTGCCCTCCTCGTCGACTTCGCGGAACTTGACCGCGAGAAGACCTTCGGCGTATTTCGTGGCCATGCCGAAGAAGGCGGCGACCTCCATCCAGAAGAGGGCGCCGGGGCCGCCGGTACCGATGGCCGTCGCGACGCCGACGATGTTACCGGTGCCGATCGTGGCGGAAAGGGCGGTGCAGAGGGCGCCGAAGGAGGTGACTTCGCCCGTGCCGTCCTCCTCGTTGTGGAACATGTAGCGCAAGGCGCGCTTAAGATTGAAGACATGGACGAGGCGCAGTATGCAGGTGAGGAGGATGCCGACCAGGAGAATGGAGAAGATGAGCGGCTTGCCCCAGACGACGTCGTCAACCTTGTTCACGGCGTTTGTGAAGCTTTCAAGCCAGCTGGAGTCGGCCTCGACCGTGGCCGCCACGGCGCTGTCCGGCGCCGCGTTTACCTCGGCCGCCACCGTGGCGAGGGCCGTAGTTCCCGGTGCGGCTGGGGCCGCTGGTTCCTGTGCAAAGCAAAAAGACGACAACGCCAACGCCGCCGTCGCGAACAATGTGACAACCTTCATGTGCTGATCCTTGGTTTTGCCGATTTCCGGCAAGTTAAAACTGATTCATAAAATGTAGCAAACTTCGCATTCAGTTGTCAACGGAATTCAAAATATGCTATTATATACGAAAGAGTTTTCCGGGGATTTGCCATGACAGAAGATTTGCAGCAACTACTTGACCGCATCCGCCACGAGGGCGTTGAGAAGGCCGAGGCCGAGGCCAAGGCTATCGTCGAAACCGCCCGCAAGGAGGCGGCCGAAATCACAGCCCGCGCGAAGGCGGAGGCTGACGCGACACGCCGTGACGCCGAGAAGGATGCCAAGTCCTTCATCTCGCGCGCGGAGCAGCAGGTCCGCCAGTCCGTCCGCGACCTCAATCTCCAGGTCGCGCAAGATCTTGAAAAGCTTGTCATCGGCCTGCTTGGCGACGACGTGAAAAGTGCCATGGCCGACCGCGAAACCGTCTCAAAGTGGATTGGACAGGCGGTCGACGCCTACCTCAAGGGCGGCGAGAAGGGCATCGAGGTCGAACTCGGCGGCAAGGCGGCCGAGTGGACCGACGCCATCCGCGCGCAGCTCCGCGACAAGGCGGCGCAAGGCGTCAGCGTCGAGGGCGGCCCCGCATTCCCCGAGGGTTTCAAGATCCGTCTCTCCGGCGGGCGCGTCGAGCAGTGCTTCACGGCCGAGGCCGTCACGGACGCCCTCTCCAGCCTCCTTCGTCCACAGATCGCCGAGCTTCTTAAGAAGGCCTAAGCAGGCGCCTTTCGTCCGCGATGAACCTAGAGTACTTCATTTCCAGCCTCCCGATGCTCGTCTACGGCCAGCGCGTCCCGCTCTCCGAGCAGGACTTCCGCGCCATGTGCGAGACAGGTCTCGATGGCTCGCTTGCCGCCTCGGTCCGCCAACTGCTCGACGGCATGGCGCCCGGCGAGACCCCGGCATCGCCCTGGGTAGCGGCTTGGAATGCGAAGGAGGGGCAGGTCCGGTTGGCCGTCGCGCGCCGCCGCGCCGCGCGCCTTGGCGTACCGCCGCCGGAAGTTCCGGCCGTTGTCGCGGACACCCGCATCGAACCGGCCGTGAACGCGGCCTTCGAGGAGATCAACCCCCTTCGGCGCGAACAGGCGCTCGACCGCCTCCGCTGGCAGCTCGTGGACGAAATGCAGGGCTTCCAGCCGATTTCCGAAAACGTCGTCCTCGCCTACGCCGTGAAGCTGCGCCTCGCGCTGCGGCTCCTGTCGCTCGACGAAACGGCCGGCCGGGCGAAATTCGATGAACTCACACATTGACTTCAGGATAGTTTGACACATGGCAACCACTGGTAAAATCGCGATGGTCAACGGAAACATGATTTCCGTGGCATTCGAGGGCGCCGTAGCCCAGAACGAGGTCGGCTACGCCGAGCTCCCCGCCGGAACCGACGGCAAGCCCCGCCGCCTGATGAGCGAAGTCGTCCGCATCCGCGGAAAGTTCGCCGACATGCAGGTCTTCGAGGACACCGTCGGACTCAAGGTCGGCGACACCGTCGACTTCACGGGCGACCTCCTCTCCGCCGAACTCGGCCCCGGCCTCCTTGGACAGGTCTTCGACGGCCTCCAGAACCCGCTTCCGCGCCTCGCCGAGCAGTGCGGCTTCTTCCTCCAGCGCGGAACCTACCTCAATCCCCTTTCCCGCGAGAAGACCTGGGCCTTCACGCCGTCGGCGAAGGCCGGCGACAAGCTTACCGCCGGCGAGACGCTCGGCACAGTCCCAGAAGGCATCTTCAAGCACCGCGTCATGGTCCCGTTCGGCGTTCAAGGCGCATGGACGGTCAAGGAAATCGCCCCCGAGGGCGACTACAAGGTCACGGACAAGATCGCCGTCATCGCCGACGCGGCCGGCAACGAGCGCGAAGTGACGATGATCCAGCGCTGGCCCGTCAAGGTGCCGCTCTCCTGCTTCGCCGAGCGCCTCCGCCCGACCGAGACGATGATCACGCAGCAGCGCATCATCGACACATTCTTCCCCGTCTCGCTCGGCGGCACATACTGCATCCCCGGCCCCTTCGGCGCCGGCAAGACCGTTCTCCAGCAGACCACGAGCCGTCACGCCGAGGTCGACATCGTCGTCCTCGCCGCCTGCGGCGAGCGCGCCGGCGAGGTTGTCGAGACGCTCCGCGAATTCCCCGAACTGACCGATCCGCGCACAGGCCGCACGCTGATGGACCGCACGGTCATCATCTGCAACACGTCGTCGATGCCCGTCGCGGCCCGCGAGGCCTCCGTCTACACGGCCGTGACCATCGCCTCCTACTACAGGCAGATGGGCCTCAACGCGCTTCTGCTGGCCGACTCCACATCCCGCTGGGCGCAGGCCCTCCGCGAACAGTCCGGACGACTTGAGGAAATCCCCGGCGAAGAGGCCTTCCCAGCCTACCTCGAATCAGTCGTGGCGGGCTTCTACGAGCGCGCCGGCCGCGTCCGCCTGAAGGACGGCTCAATTGGCTCGGTCACCATTGGCGGCACTGTCTCGCCAGCCGGCGGCAACTTCGACGAGCCCGTCACCCAGGCGACCCTCAAGGTCGTCGGCGCCTTCCACGGGCTCTCCCGTGCGCGCTCCGACGCCCGCCGCTTCCCGGCCATCGACCCGCTCGACAGCTGGAGCAAGTATTCGAGCATCGTCGAGCAGAACCGCGTCGAGAAGATGCGCGCGCTGCTCCGGCGCGGCAACGAAGTGCTGCAGATGACCAAGGTCGTCGGCGAAGAGGGCACGGCCATGGCCGACTTCCTCGTCTACCTGAAGTCCGAACTCCTCGACAACGTCTACCTTCAGCAGGACGCCTTCAACGAAGTCGACTGCGCCGTGCCGGTCGAGCGCCAGAAGATTGTCTTCGACACGCTCGAGGGCATTGTCGACACCGATTTCCACTTCGACGACAAGGACGTCGCCCGCCGTTTCTTCCTCACGCTCTCCCAGGCCTTCAAGGACTGGCACCAGATCAAGCTCGACGCCCCCGCCTTCGCCGAAGCCAAGGCGAAGATTGAATCCCTGCTCTTGGAACAGACCAAAGGCTAGGCCTTGCGGTTCCCAATAATCAACACCGCGCCGGTCAAGTTCAAGTACGACTTGCAGGCCTACCATTTTCCTTGAAAAATGAATGCGGATTCAGTAAAATGAATCTGCATTCGTTAATTGGGCTTTACCCTCGGCTAGGAGCGCAATGGCAGATTCTGAAACAGTGCTATCCAGACGCGACAGGGAGCGCGAGCAGCACCGCGTGGACATACTCGACGCGGCGGAGCGGGTCTTTGTCCGCGACGGCTTCGCGACGAAGATAGAGTCAATCGCAAAGGCCGCCGAGTATTCCGTCGGCAGCCTCTACAACTTCTTCCCGAGCAAGGAGGAGCTCTTCAAGAACGTCCTCCTTCGCATTTCGCAGCTCCGCATAGAAGGCGTGGAAAAGATCCTGCCCGAACTGCTGGCCGATCCGTGGGCGGGACTCCGCACCGTCTGCCACCTCTGGCTGGACCATCATCTCCGCCATGGCGACTTCCTGCATGTTGCCCATTCCCTGCGCTTCCGCTCGGACTGCTCGCTTCTTGGTCCGGACGACCCCGTCGAACACCAGCTGCGCGCCAACACGGAAAAGTACCGAGAACTTGTCACACGCTACTTCGCGGCGCTTGCCGCGACGCCCGAGGCGAGGCCCATTGACCCTTCCATTCTCTTCACGGCCTTCGAAGGCTACATCCGCACTTCGCTCTTCGCGTTCGCCCGGGCCCACGGCGGCGCGGAGAAGGGTGACATCGCGGCGCTTGAGGCCGATGTCCACAAGGCGCTCTGCATCCTCTTCCGGAAATAGGGAACACCAATGAAAGCTTCCAGACTCGCGGCCATTGCCGCAGCGGCACTTGCCGCAGGCTGCGCTTCCGATTCAGACAAGACACTTCACGAACTCAGGCTCGACGCGTACGGGCCTCCCGCGCCCGTCGGCGAAGCCCCGGCGACGGCGCCCGCCTCGACGCTTCCGAAGATCTCCGGGGAAATCCGGCTGCTTGACGCGATCAATTACGCGCTCTCGCAGAACCTCCCGTTGCGCGCGGCCTTCCTCAAGCGCGAAGAGGCGGCCGGCGCCATCACAGAGGCAAAGGCCGCCGCCTATCCTCACGCAGGCCTCACCGGCGGCGTGACGAGCGACCTCCGCGAGCGCGGCGACAACCCCGACACATACGGCGTCACCTGGTCCATCACGCAGCCGCTTTGGCGTTCCGGCGCCGTTTCGGCCGGCATTCGCTACGCCGAACTGTACAGCGCGAGCACCGACGAGGCCATCCGCCGACAGGTACAGGACACCGTCGTCCAGGCCACTGAGGAATTCCTTGGCGTTCTGCTTGCCCAGCAGATGGTCAACGTCTACACCGAGTCGGCCGCCGTCGCCGAACGCATGCTGGAGACGGCGCAGAAGAAGCGCAACGCGGGTTCGGCGTCCGACTACGAGGTGCTGCGCGCCGAGGTCGAAGTGGCCTCCACCCGCGCAGCCTTGATCAAGGAGCGCAACGCGCTTCGCTCAAAGGTCATCCGCCTCCTCCAGACGATGGGCGTGAACCAGGAGAGCGACGTGACCCTCGTCGGTTCGCTGGCCTACATGCCCGAGAAGTTCGACCTCGCGACGCTGCTGCAGACCGCGCTGGTGAACCGTCCCGACCTTCTGCAGGCCGAGGCCGCGCTGCGCATGGCCGACGAGAAACTGCGCGCCGTAAAGGGAAGCTACGGTCCCTCGGCCGACGCCTTCCTCAACGGCAAGTACCAGAACCCGGACCCGAACGACCCGTCGCTCGACGAGTGGAGCGACGACTGGTCGGCCGGCCTGCAGGTCACGTACACGCTTTTCGACGGGCTTGAGCGCAAGGGCCGCCTGATGCAGGCGAAGTCCGTCCGCCGCCAGGCGGAGGCGAACCTTCGCAACGCCGAGGAGGCGGCGCGCGTGGAGATCCACCAGGCGCTTCTCGACCTCCGCAACGCCGAGGAACTCTACCAGTCGCAGGCGAAGAACATCGACCTCTCGCGCGAGGCGCTGCGCATGCTTGAAAACGGCCACAAGGTCGGCAAGAACACGCAGATCGAAGTGCTGGACGCCCGCAGCGCGCTCACCGAGGCGATGGGGCAGTACTACAACGCCATCTACTCGCACCTCATCGCGCGCCTCGCCATACGCAAGGCCATCGGCACCTTGGCCGTCGACGCTTCAGAACCCGTCGACCCGGCAATCCGCCTCGACAGCGATCCGCTGTAGGTCGAGAGACTGAATCGGAGAACCTCCGGTTGTCAATCGGTCAGCTTGCGGCCGAGGAATTCGCGGCGGAGGCGATCGATTTCGTACTTCAGGCCCTTCATGCGGACGAGGCCCTTTTCGTAGATTTCGTTGACCTCGTCGTCCGTCATGTCGGGCTTGACGCGGGCGGCATATCCGGCAAGCTCCTCGTCAAGCGGCTTCAGGCACGTCTCGTAGAATTCGGGGTCGCCGAGTTCCGGGTCGGCCCATTTGTCGAAGTAGTCGAGCGAGGCGTCGTTGGGATAGTGGCAGTTGCGCCAGCCGCCCTTGACCGTGCGCACGAGAATGCCGCGCCTGATTTCGGAAAGCTGCTTCGGCGTGAGGTCGATCGCCAGCGTGCCCCAGCGCGAGGCGTTGTGGATGCCGATTGAGCCGCCCCACGTGTAGCCGCCGTCGGGGCACCACGACATGCACTCGAAGCGCCAGTCGGCCTTGGGCGACGGAAGTTTCTGGTAGTAGTCGTCCCACGGGAAGGAAAGGTGGAGCACGTAGTCGTCGTCCGTGAAGGCGGTCTCGCTGCGGAAGCACTGTCCGCCGACGGCCTTGCGGTCGATGCGCTTGTGGTCCGAGCTCGTGTAGCTGGTGTTGAAGATGAATGACAGGCCTTCGCGCGGATTGGAGCCGAAGCAGACGTAGGGCTGGCCGACACCGGGGGCGAAGTACATTTCCGTGTTCACGCCCCGCTTGAATCCGCCCTCCACCAGACGCGCTTCGGGGTCTTCGACGCGCAGGAAGATGTGGAGCGCGTAGCGGTCGGCCACGGTGGTCATCGTCATGCGCGTCGGTTTCGCGCCTTCTTCGATGACGACCTTCTCGCGCCCTGTCGCGACATCGGTCTCAAGGAAGTCCAGGGAGGCCGTGAACTTGAGGTCGCACTTGTGGACTTCCAGCTTCGGCAGGATTGCGCGCCAGTCCGTGACGCCGCTCACGGGCGTGTCGCTCCAGACAACCTTGGCCACGCGCTTCGGCGGCGGGCCGAAGTACTTGTCGTAGGCCTCCGCGTATTTCTCTGCAGCCTCCGTCATTTCCCAGAGCTGGCACTGGCGCGCGGCGCTGAGCGTGGCGGCCATCTTCTCCTTGCGGTCGCAGGGCGACTTCGCGATGATCGGAAGCGCATCCTTGCCCGAGAGGATGGCGGCGTAAATCTGGTAGCGGAGCGTGTCGAGAGGCTTGTTGGCTCCGTCGGCCTCGTGGGCCTTCGCCAAAGCCACGGCATCGTCCTTGCGGCCGAGGACGCCAAGCGCGATGATGTGGACGCGATTATAGACCGGTGTGGAAAGGCTTTTCAGCGTGTTCGTGTGGGAGAGTTCCTCGAAGAGATCGACCGTGAGCCGGTAGTCGCCGTGCTGGAAGGCGGACTTGATGCTCTGCGGGAAACGCCAGTCATGGCCGACAAGGCCTTCGCGACCGAGCAAGGCGCGGGCCTTGTGCGCGTCCTCGCCGTTGTCCGCGAGGAAGTAGCCCGTGAGAATATCGACCCTCCTCGGGAAGGGGTTCGTCGGGTTCGTCACATAGTCATACGCCAGCTTTCTGCACCGCGCGGGATTCTTGTAGATGTAGTAGCTGGCCTCCTCGAAGGGGTTGGCGAGATCGCGCCACCAGGCGTCGATCTTGTCGTTCAGGCCGCCGAGCGCGAGCGCCTTGTCCACGCCCTCGCGTGTGGCGTCAAGCTTGCGGATGGCGCGCGCCTTTTCGATGGCGGCGACCATGTCGTCTGCGCGGTCCTGCCAGCGGAAGACGTCGGCAAGAGTCATCCAGGCGTAGACAAGCGCCTTTTCATCGCGCTTCTCAAGCGCCTCGACCCTGGCGATATGCTCGCGCGCGACCTTTTCGGCGCCGTCGAAGTCCTTCTTTCCCGCGAGAATGTTGGCCAGAACCCGCGCGTAGCGCTCCTTGCCCTGCGGTGTGTAGTCATCAGAGCCAAGAACCATTCTGCAGAGTTCCTCCGCCTTGGCGTTGCGCTTCGGGCGGTCCGCCTTATGGAATGACGGCCAGTGGAACTCTTCAAGGCACCACGACAGAATGCGTCCGTTGATGTCCGCCTTGAGCGCGGCGTTGGTGGAATAGGGCGTCGTTGCGCGGAGCGCCTCGAAGTCGGCGATGCGGGCCACAAGCAGCTTGTTGCCGAGCGCGGATGCGCGGTCGGCAATCGCCTTCTTCGCCTCTGCGAAGGTGGCAGGGGCGTTGGTCTCGGCCATCGCCGCGACAGCGGCGAAGGCCGAGACCAACGCCAGTCCTGAAAGTCCTGAAAGTCCTGAAAGTCTTGAAAGTCCTGAAAGTCTCATGGCGTGTCTCCTTTTCACTCGTCACTCGTCACTTTTCACTCGTCACTGATTGTCCGCCGCATTCCCGCAACGCGAGAATGTGGCGGACAATCTCGTATCTTGCGGCGCCGAGATCGTAGTCGTCGCCATCGAGGTCGGAGAGGTACTGGAGCGCCTTGCGGGCGGCGTAGCGCGCGCCGATGTCGGGCGAGCCGACGAGCGGGCGCGCGAGCTGCTGGAGAAGCGTGGCGTAGCGGATGTCGTCAAGCGCCTCGCGGAAGGCCTCCCACTGGATCGTGTCCAGGCATCCGCCGCCGCAGCCGTAGACGAACATCATCGGACGGTACGGCGTGTCCGCGACATCGTTCCAGCCCTGTATGTGGTGTGCGTAGTTGAAGTTGCACGAGAGTCCGGCGCGGTAGGGGCCGAGACCGTACTGGCGGCGGATGAAGGCGGGATTTTCGACGCCGACATGCTGCACGCCGTACCAGCCGAAATACCCCTCGCCGCCGAGGTTGTTGAAGTGTTCGGCCGCGTTCTTGGATGCGAGGTCGGGGGTCTTCGGCGGCCAGTAGATGTCGGCAAGGTAGCCTCCCGCCGCATAGCCGAAGTGGGAGTTGACGGAGAACTTGACCCCTTCCTCCTGGTAGATGCGCACCATGTCGCGGGCCCCGCGGAGGGTGCCGAGTCCGTATTCGTCCCCCCAGCTGGCGTAGCCTTCGATCGGCGAGCCTGTGATTCTCTCGGCCTTGTCCCGCAAGCGACGGGCGGAAAAGCGCATTTCGGCGTCGCTCCACGAATAACTCATGGAGCCAAAGAAGGTGTGGACGAGATCCATGCCCGCCTCCTTGGCGAAGTCGGGGCGTGAAATGCAGTCCCGGAAAGAGGGGATGACGTAGTTGTGGCGGACGAAGTCGGCGAGGATGGCGCGAAGCTGGCGTTCGGCGAGCGCCTTGTCGTTGCCGTTGATGGCGCGGATGTTGTCGAGGCCTATGTAGTCGCAGAACCAGGTGCGGTACTCCTTGTTCCAGTCGAAGTAGGTGCAGGGGGCTGGAAGCTCGAACGGAAGGACGCGGAGCCGGACTGGAATCGCGCCAACCGTTTCGCCGCCGTCGCGGCGCTTGAGCGTGATTTCGCCGGAATAGGCGCCTGGCTTCACGTCCTTGTCGACATGCACCGTCAGGAAAAACTGCTTGTATCTCCCCTTCTCGATGGTGGCGCCGGTGAAGGCCGGCGCGTCCTGGAAATTCTCCTTCATCGAGAGGAAGGCGTCGTCAACGCGGTAGCCGGGGACATCCTCGAAACGGTGTTCCACCGCGCGCGGCGGGTTGAGCCACTTCCAGTGCACCTTGCCGTCCTTCTCCGTGAGGCGCGCGTAGTTCGCGACCTTCTTCTCGTCGACGCGGACGAGGTCCTCGTCGTGCAGCAGGAGCTCGGGGCAGAGTGTGAAGCCGGTGTCCTGGAAGTAGCTGTACCAGGCGTTCCCGACCTGGTACCAGACCTTGACCGTCGTGAGGTCGAAGGCCGACGACGGAATCGTCGCGCCGTTTTCGCCCTTCATGTCGGAGACAATGAAGTCGACCTTGCCGAAATCGCGGTCGGAGGTGACGACAAAGGAACCCGGCTCGTATTCTCCCTTGGCGGCCACTATTCGTACCGGCTCGCCCTTGAGCCCTTCAACGGGCTCCGCATCGGGCATGTAGCGCCGTTCGGACATCGGGTCGACGGCGTACCATGTCACGGCCGCCTTCGCGGCGAATGCCACGAGACCAATTGCCATTGACAGTCGCACCACTGCGCTGTGATAAGTCATTTTTCGCGTCTCCTGTCTTTTGCGGACGACAGAACGTCCCCACGCATTAACCATATGGAAGAAAAAGCAGTTTCCGTGCCCATTGTTCCAGGCGCATGCGACATGACTTGCCGCGCATGTCGCGAGGTGGTATAATTCTTTCCATGAACGAAGCAGAACAACTGGTTGCGACGTTGGTCGGCCGCCGCGAAACGGTCGCGACGGCCGAGTCGTGCACCGGCGGTCTCGTCGCCGCCGCCATCACGGATGTCGCCGGCGCGTCGGCATGCTACCCCGGCGGCGTCGTCTCATACGCGAACGAGGTCAAGCGACGCGAACTTGGCGTCCCTGCGGAAATCCTCGAGACGCGGGGCGCCGTCAGCGAGGAGTGCGCCGCCGCCATGGCCGCCGGCGTGCGGGAACGCTTCGGCACAACGTGGAGCGTCGTCACGACCGGAATCGCCGGTCCCGGGGGCGGCACGCCGGAAAAACCCGTCGGCCTTGTCTACATCGGCGTCGCAGGCCCCGATGGGGTGACGGTTTCGCGCAACCAATTCCCGGGCGACCGCGCCGCCGTCCGCGCAACAACCGTCCGCCATGCGCTTGGAATGCTGCTCAACCGCATAAAGCGGGGAACGGGGAATGGGGAATGGGGAATGGGGAACAACTGTCCAACCGTCAAACCGTCAAACCGATGAGGAAACAGGGAACAGGGAACAGGGAACGGGGGGCAACGGTTAAACCGTCAAACCGTCAAACCGTCAAACCGTCAAACACTCCGGCCTCTCCCGAGGCCGGAGTGGATTCCCGACTGGCGGCGGCCACGGTCATCGCCCGCTGGCTGAAGACGGGCGACTTCCCCGAACGCCTGATCGCTGACAATGTCCGTGACCACGCATTCGTGACGGACCTCGTCCTTACCGCGGTTCGCCGCAGACGTTCGATTGAATGGGCGCTCGACCGCTTCGTGCGGAAGAATCCGGGACCTGATGTCAGGGCCGCCCTTCTTGTCGGCGCCTGCCAGCTTCTCTTCATGACGGATGTCGCGGACCACGCGGCAATCAGCGCCACTGTTGAGGCCGTCTGCCACCTGAGCCGACACCAGACGGGCTTCGCCAACGCCGTCCTGCGCGGCGTCCAGCGCGAGCGTGACGCCATACTGGCGGATTTGGCAGCCATGCCGCTCGCCGTCCGCGAGTCGCACCCCGACGAACTCGTTGCGCGTTGGACGGCGGCCTTCGGCGCCGAAGAGGCGGCTCGCATCTGCGCGGTCGACAACCTCCCGGCCGGAACAACGCTAACCGTTCTCCCCTTTACGGACACCGCAAAGGCGGAAGCTCTTGTCTCGCGCCTTCGCGAAGCAGGTGTGCCGGCGCGCGTCCATCCGCTGGAACCGTCCGCCATCGTCCTGGGGCATGGCGTCCGCGTCCGCGACATACCGGGATTCGACGAAGGCCTCTTCGCGGTGCAGGACGCCGCGCCGCTCGCCGCCCTGCGCCTGCTTGCGCCGCAGTTGGGCGAGACGATACTCGACGCCTGCGCGGCGCCGGGCGGCAAGACGCTTCAAATCGCCGCCTCCGTGGGTGAAAAGGGACGCGTTGTCGCCGCCGACCTTCATGAGAACCGCCTTGCGCCGCTGCGCGAAAACATCGCCCGCTGCGGTTTTTTGGATAGAGTCGCCGTCGCCGTCTGCGATGCCGCCGACCCGGCGGCGCTTGCCGCGCTCTTCAAGGACGGATGCCGGCCCGACGCCGTGCTGGTTGACGTCCCTTGTTCGAACACAGGCGTCCTGCGTCGACGTGCCGACGCCCGCTGGCGCTTCAGCGAAAAGCGCCTCAAGGCGCTGCACGCCACGCAACTCGCGATTCTGGAGGGAGTCGCCACGCTTCGTCCCGGGCGAATCGTCTACTCCACATGCAGCCTGGAGAAAGAGGAAGACGAGGATGTCGTGTCAGCGTTCATGGCCGGGAACAACGCCTACCGCCTTGAGAGAAGCGAAAGGCTTCTGCCGGACGACTCCCCGCGCGACGGCGCCTACGCCGCGCTTCTAAGGCGGAATAATCTGTGAAAAGACTTCCATCTTGGGTATAATGTTATCCAAGTTTTCAACCCACCAAAGAAAGGCAACAGACCATGGCATTCCCAATCGCCGTCCAGCTCTACTCCGTCCGTGACTACATCGCCAAGGAAGGCTTCGCGCCCGTCCTCAAGCGCATCGCCGACATCGGCTACAAAGGCGTCGAACCCGCCGGATTCTTCGGCGTCCGCCCCTCCGAACTCAAGAAGATGGTCGACGACCTCGGCCTCAAGCTCTACTCCACGCACTCCCCGTGGGCGCGCAAGCTCGACGACCTCCCCGAGCAGCTCGACATCGCCGCCGTCCTCGGCCTCGACACCATCGTCTGCGGCTTCGGCCCGGATGACTTCAAGGACCTCGACGCCATCAAGCGCACCGCCGACCTCACCAACCCGATGGTCGACTACTGCCGCCGCAACGGCTTCACGATGTTCCAGCACAACCACTACTGGGAGTTCGGGCGCATCGACGGCCGCGTGAAGTACGACATCTACCGCGACCTCTGCCCCGCCATGAAGTACGAGCTCGACTGCTTCTGGTCCACGAACCTCGGCACCGAGGACTCCGTCGCGATGCTCAAGGACTTCGCGAAGGACACCATCCTCATCCACATGAAGGACGGCATCTGCCGCCAGGAGGCCAAGAACGCCGGCATGAAGAACGGCCTCCTCGACATGAAGGTCGACCTCCTCCCGCTCGGCACAGGCGACCTCCCGATCAAGGACCTCGTCGCCGCGGCGCCCGCCCAGGTCAAGAGCGTCATCGTCGAACTCGACTACTGCGAGTCCTGCGAGATGATGAAGGCCCTCGAGATCAGCTACAAGTACATGACCGAGAACGGCCTCGCCGAAGGCAACCGCTAGGTTGCCCATTCGGCCCCATTTCGCGCGCGGCACTTGCCGCGCGCGAAATTCGTTAGAGATGACTGGCGACATTCGACTCGCCCGGCGACAAATCCCAAGTCGCCAAGTCGAATGTTGCCAAGTCGTTTTTTCTCGCGCCTGCGAGCATCTTTTTGCTATTCTATTTCAATCACTATGCGGCGGATGCCGCGCCCTGGTAGGAACGCTTCCACGAAGCGTCCGCCACCCAACGGAGAACGAACCAACTCGTCAACTAACCAACACGACAACTTAACTTAGCGACTGCTAAACGACGCCTCTCTGGAAACCTTCCACACTTCCTCCCGTCGTCGTTCAAACGGCAAGGCCATCATCACGGCCTCGTCTAGTTCCATCAGCAGACGCGCCCCTGGGCGCGTTCTCCCGTGCGAACTAGACAGGCCTGTGGAAGGGCCTCCAGAGAGGGCATGGATTGAGAACGCGCTCTTTCTTTTGCGTCCCTCCTTCCGGCTCCGCTCGCGATGCAGCGCATCGCGAGCGAGAGGAAACGGAAGAAATGCCACGGGAGAAGAGCGCAAAGAAGCCAAAAACGGAAAAGGCGGAGCGTCTGGAAGACGTCCTGATGAGCTGCCGCAACCATCTGCGCGGCCGCGCGCCCATGACGGACAAACGCGACTTGCTGCTTACGCTTGTCTTCCTCAAGTTCGTCGGCGACCGTTTCGAGGCGCAGCGCCATAAGATTTCGGAGCAGTTCGCGGACAAGCCGGGCTTCCTCAAGATCGCCCTTGAACAGGAGAGTTTCTACGGGCAGGACGGCATCCTTTTCCTGCCGGAGTCGTGCCGCTGGGAGTCGCTCTCGGCCCTGGAGCCCGCGAAGATGGCCGTCGCCTTTGACAACGCCATCTCCGAACTGGAGCAGGGACAGGCCAATCTCAAGAACGCCCTTCCCCGGCAGATTTTCACGAAGACCGCGCTGGAGCCCTCGGTCCTGAAGTCCGTGGTGGACGACATCTCGAAGATCGACCCCGCGCGCTTCGGCGGGCGCGACCTCATCGGGCGCGTATACGAGTATTTCCTCCAGGCCTTTTCCATCAACGCCGACAAGGAGGAGGGCGAGTTCTACACGCCCCACAGCGTGGTCGAACTGATCGCCGCGCTGATCGAGCCGTGGGACGGGACGATCTACGACCCCTGCTGCGGCTCCGGCGGCATGTTCGTGCAATGCGCGCGCCTGATCGAGGAACGCGGCGGCGACACGCGCGGGGTGAACGTCTATGGGCAGGAGTCGGAACCGGCGACCTACCGTCTCGCGAAGATGAACCTCGCCGTCCGCGGCCTCTCCTACCACCTCGGCGACCGCGCGGCCTCCTCGTTCACGGACGACCAGCACAAGGGCCTTCGCGTGGACTGCGTGATGGCCAATCCGCCGTTCAACCTGAAGAAATGGCGCGGCCCGGACGAACTGAAGGACGACTTCCGCTGGCGCGGGTACGCGGTCCCGCCGGAGAGCAACGCGAACTACGCCTGGATTCTCCACATCCTCTCGAAGCTGAAGGACCGGGTCGGCCGCGCGGGGTTCCTCCTCGCCAACGGCGCCCTCGACGACTCGGACACGCTCGCGATACGCCGCAAGCTTCTGGAAAACGACAAGGTCGAGGCGATCATCGTCCTGCCGCGCGAGATGTTCTATTCGACGGACATCTCCGTGACGCTCTGGCTCCTTTCCAACGACAAGTCCGGCGGCCCCTGGCACGGGCGCCGTCTCCGCGACCGCCGGGGAGAAGTCCTCTTCGTCGATCTGCGAACATGGAACGGGAACATCTACGAAAAGAAGTTCGTGCGGTTCAGCGACGAGCAGATCGGCCGCGTCCGCGACATCCTTGAAGCATGGCGCACAACGAAGGGCGCGGCGGACGGCTACGCCGAGCCGGAGCTCTTCCGCGCCGTCGCGCTCGCGGAAATCGCGAAAACGGGCTACAGCCTTGTGCCAAGCCGCTACATCGAGTTCGTTGACCGCGATTCCGCCCTCGACTGGAAGACCGCCCTTCGCGACGCCGGCGCAACAACCGAGGCTCTGCTGAAACGGCAGGAGGCGAACGCCCGCGCCTTGCGCGAGGCGTTGGCGGAACTGGAGGTGACGCGATGAAAAGGCCTGCGCAGCCCGTGCGCTGGGTTCGCCTCGGCGACTATGTACAACGAATCGATTCACGGAATTCCGAAAACTCAGTAAAGACGGTCAAGAGCGTTTCAGTTACAAAAGAGTTCAAAGACACCAACGCAAAGGTCGATAAAACTAATCTCGACGGGTACAAAGTCGTAAACCCGGGAGAAATCAGTTTTGTTCAAACTACAGGCAACGAGAAATGCCTTTGTATCGCCGTAAATCACTTCGCAGATCCCATTGTTGTCACATCGGTCAATGAAGTGTTCAAGACCGATGAATCCCAACTGTTTGCAGATTACTTGTATATCTGGTGGAGGCGAAAAGAGGCAGACCGATATGCTCGGTTTCATTCTTGGGGCAGTGCAAGAGAGACATTCGATTGGAATGACATGTGCCGCGTTCGCATCCCGCTCCCCGACATCGACGAGCAACGCCGCATCGTGGCGGCGTGGCGGGGTCTGCGGAACATCAAGGAGCAGAACGAGGCGCTCGCCGAACCGCTGCTGGCGCTTTGCCAAAGCCGGCTGGAGGAATTGAAGAAACGGGCGACCGCCGGCGATGAATCCGTGGATTGGGTCGCGCTTGGCGAGTACATCCAACCCTGCGACGAACGAAACGATGACTTGTCTGTCAAGCTGTCGCAGGGCATTGCCAACTTCAAGGAGTTCCAGAATCCGAAGCAAGTCGCAGCCAATTCCAGAGCAGATCGAATTGTCCGGACAGGCGATTTCGCCTACAACCGGGCAACAACCCGAAACGGGGAAAAGATTTCCATAGCCTATCGTGAAGGCCCCGACTGCACCGTCTCGGGCGCTTATCAGGTTTTCAGAATCGCGAAACCAGAGTTTCTGGAATCAATGTTTCTCCTACTCTGGTTCAAACGCCCCGAATTCGACCGATATGCCAGATACATGTCGAAAGGAAGCGCACATGAGTTCTTTGAATACGATGACATGTCCCGCGTCCGCATCCCTCTTCCCCGCATTGAGGAGCAGAAGCGGATTGTGGCCATCTACGAGGCGGCGCGAGAGGCGAAGCGCATCGCGGAGGAGGCGGGGAAGCTGAGCGAGGCAATCTGCCCGGCGTTGATTCGGCGGGCGGCGGAGGCGGCGACATGAACGGCAAGTTCTACGAAAGCGAATACGAGGAGGCCTTCTGCGAGATGCTGGCGGAGGCGGGATGGACGCACCGCCACGGGGAGGAACTGCACCGCCTCATCACGGAGCCGCTTCTGGAGGACGAGCTCCGGGAGTCGCTGACGGAGCGCTATCCGTCGCTTCCGGCGGATGACGTGGAACTGGCGGTGGCGAGAATCCGCAACGTCGGTGGCGCGTCGGACTACGAATCCCTTCGCGAGGCCGTGGAACTCGCGCGCGGCGGGTTTGACTGGACGCCCTCGGACGGCGCCCCGCCGCTCCATGTGAACTACATCGACTTTGACAACCCCGACGCGAACCGCTTCTGGGCGGTGAACCAGTTCGAGATGGTCCAGCGCGGGCAGAACCGCCGCCCGGACGTGCTGCTCTTCGTGAACGGCATCCCGCTCTGCATCGTCGAGCTGAAGAATCCGGCCGACGACAAGGCGACCATCCGCAACGCCCACACGCAGATCACGGTGCGCTACCGCCGCGACATCCCGGCGCTCCTCAAGTATTGCGCGTTGGCGGTCATCAGCGACGGGGCGAAGACGCGCCTCGGGACGACGGTCACGCCCTACGAGTACTTCTACGCCTGGAAGAAGGTCGAGAACGGCGACGACCCGGCAAAGCCGGGGCTGGACGAGGTCGCGACCATGGTGCGCGGCGCGCTCGCCCCCGCGCGTATGCTGGAAATCCTGCGCGACTACGTCTACTTCCCGGACCCGGCCGAAAGCGGGACAAAGGCGTCCGAGACGGAAATCGTCTGTCGCTACCCGCAGTTCTTTGCGACGCGGCTTCTGCGCGACAACATCCTCGCCCACCGGCGCGACGCGCCAGGCGGCGACGGCAAGGGCGGCACCTATTTCGGCGCGACGGGCTGCGGAAAGACCTACACGATGCTCTTCCTCGCGCGTCAGCTGGCGCTGCGGTGCGGCGGCGCGATGCGCAACCCGACGGTCCTCCTCATCGTGGACCGCGACGACCTGCAGACGCAGGCGGCCAAGCTCTTCTGCCGCTCGAAGCGCTTCCTGTGCGACGACGGAATCCGCGTCTTCGACAGCCGCGACGACTTGAGCCGCGAGATGACCGAGCGCAAGGGCGGCGGCTTCTATGTGACGACGATCCAGAAGTTCTCGGAATCGACGGGCCTTCTGACGGACCGCGCGAACGTCGTGTGCATGAGCGACGAGGCGCACCGGACCCAGAACAACGCCGGAAGCAAGCTCAAGATCGTGTTCGGGGGCGAACGCCGGCGCATGCGCGAGGAGAGGGGATTTCCGACTGCGGACGATCAGCACCGATTTCTTCCGCCAATCGCGGATTGGCGGGATGACGAGAAGTCGGGCGCCTTCGTCTCCTACGGCTTCGCGAAATACCTGCGCGACGCGCTGCCGAACGCGACCTACGTCGGCTTCACGGGGACGCCGATCGACGAGACCGTCTATGTCTTCGGCGACATCGTTGACAGCTACACGATGTCCCAGGCCGTGGCGGACGGCATCACGGTGCCGATCCAGTACGACCCGCGCCTTGCGCGCGTCCTTCTGGACAAGGACCAGGCCGCGAAGATCGAGGAATACTACCGCCAATGCGCGGACGAAGGCGCGACGGAACAGGACGTCGAGGCCAGCAAGCGGGCGATGAGCGCGATGGAGGTGATCCTCGGCGACCCCCAGCGCCTCGCCCTTGTCGCGGCCGACATCGTCCAGGACTGGGAGACACGTCTCGCGGACAAGCCGGACCTGCCGCAGAGGGCAATGGTGTGCTGCGCCAGCAGGGACATCGCCTTCCGCCTGTGGCGGACAATCGGGGAGTTGCGCCCCGCGTGGCTTGAGAGCCGAAAGGCGCTCGACGAAAGCGGCCTTACGGCGGAGGAACTCGACAAGCTCGACGCCGTGCCGTACGTCAATCTCGTCGCGACGCGCGGGAAGGACGACCCGGTGGAAATGTGGGACGCCTTCGGCGACGACGATCACCGCAAAGCGCTCGACGGCTTCTTCAAGCGCGAGGAATCGAATTTCCGGATCGCCATTGTCGTGGATATGTGGATCACGGGATTCGACGTCCCCTCGCTCACGGTCCTCTACAATGACAAGCCCCTCCAGAAGCACACGCTCATCCAGACCATCAGCCGCGTAAACCGCCGCTGGCGGGAAAAGGAATGCGGCGTGATCGTCGACTACATCGGCATCCGCGAGAACATGAAGGAGGCGATGAAGAAGTACGGCGGCGGCGTGACGCCCCCCGCCGACGTCGAAACGGCCCACGAGGCACTGCGCGACCGTCTTTCGGCGCTTCGCGAACTGTGCCAGCAACTCGACTTCACGCCCTTCTTCGGCACCAGCCCGCTAAAACGGCTTATGTTCCTTCAAACGGCGGCGGAGTTCGTCATGGCGCAGTCCGGAACTGCCGGAAAGAAGGGGGAGGTTCCTTTCGACAAGGTTTTCGCCGGGCATGTCCGTGTGCTTCGCGCGGCCTACGACATCTGCAATCCCGCCGGCGTCCTCGCGGATGACGAGGCTGCATGGTCGCAGTGCTTCATGGGAATCCAGTCGTTCCTGCAGAAGCTCGGAGGCGGACAGGTCGATACGGAAAGCATGAACCGGGCTGTCGAGCAAATGGTCCGCGAGGCGCTGACAAGCACCGGGGTCGAGACAGTCCTGGGGTCGGATGGCAAGCCGCAGGACATTTACGGAGCTGAGTTCATCAAGGAGCTGGAAGGCGTCAAGTTGCCCTGCACCAAGTTCCAGATACTGGTGAAACTGCTCCGAAAGGCGATCCGGGACTACGGGAAGACCAACAGAATCCGAGCGAAGGCATTCGAGGAAATGCTGGACGAGACCGTTCGCGCCTACAATACGAGGGACCGGCTCGTTTTCGCCAGCAGTGTCGCCTCCGATACCGTAAACGCCATTGCCAAGGTGGTCGAGGCGTCTGTGAAGCCCTTCACCGAACGGCTGTTGGAACTGCTGGCCAAGCTACGGAAAGACCGCGAGGAGTTCCGGGCTCTCGGCATTTCGTTCGAGGAAAAGGCGTTCCGTGACATACTCGTCGATGTCCGCGACAGGCACGGCTTCGAATATGACGATGAAAAATGCACCGCGCTCGCGGGCAAGATCAAGGAGCTTGTGGACGGAACAGCCGTCTATGCCGACTGGCTGAACAACTTCAGAGTCCGGAACAAACTCGCCAGCGACCTCACGTACCTTCTCTACGACAACGGCTATCCGCCCCAGTGGAGCGCCGACATCTTCGCGAAAGTTCTTGAACAAGTCGAGAACTACAAGGGGAATGCCGGGAGTTCCGAATCGACAGACTCCGCCGTCACCGACGCCCAAGACGAATACGACTACCGTGCGCTGATTGCCGACGAGAACGATTCCGCGCCATGAGCCGCAAACTGCCAGACGGAGAGAAGAACCGCTTCCGCGACACGCACGAGACGGAGGCGATGCCCCGCGAGCAGTTCAAGCGCGCGGAGAATCCGCAAATGGTTTCGGACGAGGCACTTGTCGCCGTCCTGCTTCGGACGGGCACACATGGTTGCGATGTTCTGACGCTTGCGCGGCGGCTCATCGAGGTTTTCGGTTCGCTGCGGTCACTCGTGACTTCCGATTGGCGCGCCATCACGGCCCGCGTAAAGGAGTTCAACAAGGCAAACCCGGAGCGCCGAATCAAAGGTTTCGGAGAAGTGAAATGCCTTGAATTGGCAGCCGCGTTTGAACTGGGAAGACGGCGGCAGCGCCTATCTCCTGGCGACTTACGCGAAAGACGCATCATCGGCGCAGATGACGCATACGCTCTTTTCCGTTCCTGCTTCATCGTGGATGACGAACAGGAAAACGCCTTCGTCCTCGCGCTGGACGCCGACCGACGGCCGATTTGCGAACCATTCCTCGTCTCACGCGGCACGGCGAACGCCACGCTCATGCACCCACGCGAAGTCTTCAAGCAGGCCCTGCGCTGGGGAGCGCATTCCATCTACCTCGCCCACAACCATCCGAGCGGCAACCCGAATCCGGGGCCGAAGGACTTGGAGCGTACACGGGAACTCGCGCAAGTCGCCGTACTCGTGGATGTCAAGCTACGAGACCATCTCGTCCTCGGCGCGCCAGGTTCCGCCGAAGGGAAAGGTTATGTCTCCATCCGCACCCTGCAACCTGAGCTATTTGACTAACCAAGATGCTTTTGCGTCAACTCCTCTCTCTGGTGTCAGACACTTTCCGCGCCAGGTTTTCTGTGTTCACGACACTATAATACATACCAAACGCGATTTTCTCGGGAAATTTGCGTTTGGTATATACATGATGCCCGTAAAGGAGTTCACTAAACCTAGATGGCTCTTCGGAGTCTTGCCTTGGTTCATCCATAAACGCTGATTTTCAACAACCTAAGGAGGCTATGAATGTTACCCGACGACAACCCATTGGCTGATGAACTGAACGCGCTTTTTGAAAAGGCGCACTCTCTTGATTCAGAGAGCATACCTGAATCAAGAAAGAACATTCCCGTAGATGAATTGGATATCGCCATCAGATTCGCCAACGTGTGCCACAATGCGAATATCGACACGATTTGGGATCTGGTTAATATATCCGAAGAGATGCGAAAGCGAATTCCCTATTTCAGATGTCGGGTTAGAACAGGGGAAGTGCTTTATGCTCTAAAACAGGCAATTGCACTTTTGACAGACACCGCCAATCCAGAGGATTCCAAACAGGTGTCAGACACCCCCCTAACACCTCCCACCTCGCGTGGTGTCAGGCACCTTTGACATCTTCTACCTCGCTATGGTGTCAGATACCCCCCGAATTCTTCTGTCTCCCTGTGGTGTCAGACACCCGTCGCGTTTTGCAACTACGGTGCGGACACATCTCACCCATGCCATAGAATCATTGAAGCGCAATAATGTCCGATGTATACCACCTCCGCCAGAATACGGTGCGGAAATCTAAAACCGCTTTGGTGTCAGGCACCTCACGGGCTGGTGTCAGACACCCCTCCCGGACTTCTGCCTCCCCATGGTGTCAGACACCCTTTGACACCTCCTTCCCTGTGGTGTCAGGCACCCACGGGGCTGGTGTCAGGCACTTCCATGGAGCATCACAATAATCTCCTTGCGGAATAACTATAGGATTGATATTATTTTGCTATGAAATGGAAAGGATAAAACTGATATGTCTGAATTGGGAGAACGGTTCGCCCGCGAGGAAATGGAGCGGGAGATGCGCGACGAGGAACTTGCCGAAGCCCTTGGACTTGAAGGCAAGGCCCTTGAGGATTTCTGGCGACGGCGCCGTGAAATCCAAAGCATGCAATTCATGATTGACCTAGAGATGGACCCGGCATTTCAGTCCCCTGCTTCAAAGGAGGTCCTCCGTCAATTGAAGATCAGGCGATACGAGGGCGATGACATCGGCTCTCAGATTGTTCGCCTGAAGCCGAAGAATCCGAAACTGAACACGCTCGACGACTTGTTCAACATTCTGCTGGAGTGCTGGTGCAAGGAGACGGCCTATCCCTCCTGCCAGAAAGACTGGAGCAAAGATGACCCCAGCTATGGCCAATGCGCCATTACGGCCATGCTCGTCCACGATCTCTTTGGCGGCACAATACACCGCACACGGAACCTCGGCGGGGGAACCCACTATTTCAACAAGATAGGTGATCGCTACATCGACCTCACCGCCGCCCAGTTCTTGAACGAGTATCTCACATTGGAATTTGAACCTAACGAAACCATAGACCGAAAGTATTGCGGAAGGAACGCAGACACGAAACGCCGCTATGATTTACTTATAAGCCGTATCGCGAATTATCTTTCGAAACCATAATCTGGCCTCAGGCAAAAGCGCGTGCAACTGGGACGGCACACAAGACACGACTCTTTTCGCCTACTGGCTGCCGACGCAATACGAGGTCCGATTCTACCGTACCTACAGGGACGTGACACCAAAGAAGCCGTATGACCAGAGGTTCATCCATGGCCATGCGAAAAAGCTGGCAAAGAACCGTTTCACGCGCAAAAAATACGTATTCGCCGGCTGGGCGAAGTCGGCGGAACGGGCGGCGGCCGGCGAGGTCGACTACAAGAACAAGGCCATAGTCAAGAATCTCACTACCAAAGGCAAGACCATCAGGCTCTACGCCGTGTGGCAGTAGAAGTAGCTCTACCTCCTCGGTCAAACCGCACAGTAAAGCGGAACAAATCCAAAGTTGAACTTGTGATTTGTTCCAAAACGTGATATACTTATCCGCGATTTTGGAGAATCAAACCATGATAAATCGCATTCTCTCCGCTAAAATCTGTGAAATGGCAACCCATTATCCGGTTGTCACATTGCTCGGTCCCCGTCAGTCCGGGAAAACGACGCTCGCCCGTTCGCTTTTTCCTTCGTTTGCATACGCCAATCTGGAAGATCCCGAAGTGCGCGTCTTGGCGCGGGATGACCCAAGGACTTTTTTCGAAACATACTCGGAACCCCTGCTCATCGACGAAGTCCAGCGCGTCCCGGAACTACTCTCCCATATACAGGTCCGTGTCGACGAGGACCGTCGCCGAGCCGGCCGGTTCATTCTCACGGGGAGCCACCAGCCCCGTCTCAAAGAGGCCATATCACAGTCTCTTGCCGGACGCACCGCGGAACTGGAGCTTCTGCCGCTTTCGCTCGAGGAACTAATCGGCAGGACAGAGACCGTGGCAACCGATGAAATACTCCTCAAAGGTTTCCTCCCCGAGGTCTGGGAGACGTCGATATCCCCGACGGACTTCCACCGCAACTACTTCCGAACCTACGTCGAGCGTGATGTGCGGACTCTTCTTGAAGTGCGCAACATAGCCGCATTCGAGAAGTTCCTGCATCTCCTCGCCGGCCGGATCGGGCAACTCGTCAACCTCGACGGCCTCGCCGGGGAAGTCGGTGTCAGCGCGGGGACCATCGAGAACTGGATATCCGTCGCGGAGGCGTCTTTCATCGCGTTCCGCCTCCGCCCGTGGTTCGCAAACGTCGGAAAACGCTTCGTCAAGGCACCGAAGATCTATTTTACAGATGTCGGTCTCGCGTCCTATCTGCTCGGCATTGAGACGGCGTCGCAACTCGCCCGCGATCCGCTTCGGGGCAATCTCTTCGAAAACATGATCGTCGCCGATCTCGTCAAGGCGCGCACGAACGCCGGGCGCGACCCCGCGCTCTTTTTCGTCCGCGATTCCAAGGGGTTTGAGGTGGACGCCCTCTACGCCATCGGCCGCGACCTCCGCCCCATGGAAATCAAAAGCGCGCGGACATTCGACGCCTCGCTCACAAAAAACCTCGCGTCATTCCGCAAGCTCGTGCCGGACAGCGCCACGCCGACCCTCATCTACGATGGCGAACCCTACTCCGATCGCGGCGGCGTACGCTGCCTCGGCTTCCGTTCCCTCTCGCGTCAAACGCTTCTAGACGGTTGAAGACACCCTACTTGAAGAGCGACAAGAGTTCGTCGGGGGTGAGGGCCGAGGCGGAGGCGTCTTCGAGGACGTCCTCGGCAATCGCCTTCTTTTCCTTGTGCAGCTCTAGAACCCGCTCCTCGACGGTGTCGGCGGCGATGAGCCGGTAGACCGTGACGGGATTCTTCTGCCCGATTCTGTGGACGCGGTCTGCGGCCTGGTTCTCGACGGCCGGGTTCCACCACGGGTCGAGCAGGATCACGTAGTTCGCGGCCGTCAAGTTGAGCCCCGTGCCGCCGGCCTTGAGCGAGATGAGGAAGAAGTCGCCTTCGCCGCGCTGGAAGGCGTCGACAAGCCTTCCGCGCTCCGACGCCGGAGTCTGTCCGTCAAGGTAGAGGTGCGTCCAGCCGACGTTGTCAACGGCCTGGCGCACAAGGGCGAGATAGTCCGTGAACTGGCTGAAGACGAGCGCGCGGTGGCGGTTTTCGCGCAGGTCGCCGAGAAGCTCGACAAGCGCGTCCATCTTGGCCGATTCCTGCGCCTCCGGCCCGAGGACGAGCGACGGATGGCAGCAGTAGCGCCGCAGCCGCGTCAGTTCCGCGAGTATGGAGATGCGGTTGTCTCCGGCGGCACCGGAAAGGGCCTCCAGGGCGAGGCGGCGGCAGGTCTCGTATCCGTCGCGCTCTTCCTTGCCGAGATCGATGGGGAGCGTGATCTCGGTCTTTTCGGGCAGGTCTTCGAGGACGTCGCCCTTGAGGCGGCGCAGGACGAACGGGGAGACGAGGCGCTTGAGGGCGGGCGTTGCGCGTCCGTCCGAGGTGAAGCGTTTGTTGAAGAAGTCAACCGACCCGAGAAGCCCGGGGTTGAGGAAGTCGGAGATGCTCCAAAGTTCCGTAAGCCTGTTCTCGACGGGCGTGCCTGTCGCGGCGACGCGGAAGCGCGCGTGAAGCTTTTTCGCGGCATGGGCCCGCTTGGAGGTCTCGTTCTTGATGGCCTGGGCCTCGTCGAGGACGACGCCGTTCCAGGTCACGGAAGCGAACTCGTCTTCGTGGAAGAGAAGATAGCCGTAGCTCGCCACGACGACGTCGGAAGGCCCGAACGACTTGAGGTCGGCGTCGGCATCGTAGGCCATTCTCGGCTTGAGCGGCGGAGCGAACCGGCATATCTCCATGCGCCAGTTCCCGCAGACCGACGACGGCGCGACGACGAGGGATGGACCGTCCTTCGCCCGATCCAGAAGAAGCGCAATCGCCTGGACGGTCTTGCCGAGGCCCATGTCGTCCGCAAGGCATGCGCCGAACCCGCACCCCGCGAGCCGCGACAGCCAGCGGAATCCCTTCAGCTGATACGGCCGCAGTTCTGCGGAGAGGGCCTTGGGAACGGACGGCTTGCGCGCGAACTCCGCACGGATCTCCTCTGCGGTCTTCGCCATCGCGTCCGGCATTTCGAGGGAGTCCTCTCCTTCGTCGAAGGCGCCGTCGAGCATCGGGATGGCGGCCTTCGGCACTTCCACTCCGTCGCCCTTGCGCCGCGAGGCCGCGGCAAGCGCGCCGATCTGCCGCGCCATCGCCTTGGTTAGCCTGATGTAGTCGCCGTCCGAAAGCTTCACGAAGTCGCCGACCCGCGTTCTCGCCGCGTCGATCATCTTGGCGATCGACAGGACTCGCCCGTCGTCAAGCGCGAACTCGCCGTTGACGCTGAACCAGTCTTCGGCCGTGCGCGTCGAGCCAAGGCGCACGCCGCTCTTGGGGGCGGACGTGATTGAGACCTTCCTGTCGTCGATCCACTCCAGCGTCAGGTCGCCTGACCGCGCGTCCGCAAACGACTTCAGGGCCGAAAGCGCCCCAAGCGCGGCGGATATGTCGTCGACCTGCCAGGAAGACCTCCCGTCATGCCAGGTCTC
>JAEEGJ010004424.1_pt1 | contig 47553 bp, 38 predicted proteins | sample 8958761 | NCBI WGS metagenome assembly JAEEGJ01 (sample SAMN16246546, study PRJNA631951) | gut metagenome | biome: gut microbiome; feature: rumen; material: RS-attached | host: Bos | place: Iran: Karaj | collected 2018-10
AAATCGTTGATAGCTACTACTTCGTAACCTTCTGCACCAAACATCTGTCTGAATGCAAGACGACCGATACGGCCGAATCCGTTGATTGCAACTCTTACATTTGCCATGTCAAATGACCTCCTAAAAATCTTTTAATTTATATGTTATAACCGTACCGATACCACGAACGATCTTCGGTTATATTCATAACAACTTAAGCAAAACATATTTTATATTGGTTTTCGAAAAAAATCAATATATTTTTTATTAAATTAATGTCATATATTGAAAAATTTTATTAACCTATACGAAAAGTGTATCAAACACTCTCTTCAGCAATATCTTCTGCACCTGATACAGCCTGCTTCTCGTTTGCAGCCTCTTCCTCACTTAAGATCTTAACCTTTCCTGTAGCGAGCTCTTCTACTGCTATGGAGAGGGGCTTGTCGCACTTAGGTGAAGCATAGGGAGTAGCTCCATCTATAAGCTGTCTTGCTCTCTTTGCTGTAGCAAGTACTATGGAATATCTGCTGTTTACGACGGGCTGAGTATTATTAGCCTCACTGTCACTGTTAACTACCTTCATCAAATCAGTGTAAGACGGATGTAACATGATTAATTCCTCCTATATTATACGGATTATTTGCCGCCTGTCCAAACTCAACTCATAATCCTATTACTCAATGTTTTGTATCTGCTCTCTAACCTTCTCTATATCAGTCTTCAGATTGATAGCGGTGTTGGTTATGTCCAGGTCACTGGACTTTGAAAGGATGGTGTTGGCCTCCCTGTTCATCTCCTGTGCGATGAAGTCGAGCTTACGTCCGACATTCTCTGCCTCGTTAAGAGTGTTCTTCATGTTGTTGATATGAGCTCTTAACCTGACTGTTTCTTCATCCACACATATCTTATCGGCAAATACGGTAATCTCGGTAGCTAATATACCCTGATCCATATTGGTATTGCCTAAAAGCTCTTCTACTTTAGCGTAAAGACGGTTTCTGTACTCGTCAACTACCTGGGGTGATCTCTCCTCGATGAAATCGATCATGGAGATCATGCCGTCCAGCTTGCCGATGAGATCGTTCTTTAAATGCTCGCCCTCTGCTATCCTGGTCTTTACAAAGCTCTCTGCTGCGTTTTTGATCGCATTCTCTATAAAGCCCCAGATCTCATTTTCGTCAGCCTGCTGCTCCTCTAAAGTGAATACATCGGGGAATCTTGCAAGCTGTGAAGCATTTATGTTGCCGTCTATGCCAAACTGAGCTCCCATCTTCTTTATGAGCTCAAAATAGCTCTTTGCGATATCTTCGTTATATTTTACGAGTTCTCTGCCCTCGGTAAAATCCTCATATGTGATAAATATATCAACCTTGCCCCTGGAGATATAATTTTTCAGGAGATTTCTGATGGCCGACTCAAAAAAGTTAAGTTTTTTGGGCATCTTGAGTCCGATTTCACAGTATCTGTGGTTAACTGCCTTCATCTCCACGGATATTTTTCTTTCGGGAGTTTCGGATTCAAAGCGTCCGAAACCGGTCATACTCTTAAGCATGTATACGTTCCGCCTTTCCCTATTACATCTGCAACCAATTTATTATATTAAATCTTTTACTATTAGTCAAGGAGAATTTTAAGATTCTTCGCTATTATAGACTGCCAAATGACATATCAGGTGAAATATGCGATCTCCTCTTCTGCGGGGACAGAGTCCTCGAGTTTGGTCACATAGAGTACCGGACCTTTTCCCCTGTATTCACGCCTGAACTCTACCTTGATCTTGGCTTCCACATGTACCCAGTCCCTGTTTTTGTGAGTCTCAAGGAACTCGGCATAAAATGAGGGTATCCTGGCTGTAAAGCCTATGAAGCCTATATCATTTGCGCAGCACTGCATCGCAAATCTGCCGGGTACAAAGGTGTCCTTTGACATCTTGGCATCCTTATAAAACTGAGCCTTGAAGGTGATGTTTTTCCCTGCATATTTCTTGGGGAAATCCAATATGTCAAGGTACCAGAGACCAAAGTCATCATCCTCGATAACTATCGGGTCGGCATTGATATCAAAGGGGAGCTCATCCTCCTCTTCGGCATCCATATCCGTACCGTCTATACTTTCGTATATTATCTGGGCCTTTCTGTTTACAGGCTTGATGATACGTCTGATATCGCTCTTCTTTGTATCCTTGGTGCATCTGTTAAATATTACGGTATCGGAATACTTGAGCTGCTCCATGATGAGTGAACGCATGTTGTTTATGTAGTTCATAAACGTGGTCGCATCCACCATGGTTATAAGCTGCACCGTGGTCCAGCCGGTGGGCATGGTCATCTCGAGCAGGTCCTGCATCTGCCATACACCGTTCAGCTCTATTATAACCTTGTCGGGATGGTATTCAGCATTGAGCTCGGTAAGCTTTTCAATACTGAACTCCTCACGGCTGTCTATATACTCCGTAAAGATGTTTTTCTTACGGAATTTTTCTTCGTCATACTCCTCTTCGCCCTCTTCACAGACCAAGAGCAGTATCCTGTCTCCGTTTATAAACTCGGGATCCTCCAAAGTCACCTTTATGAAGTTGGTTTTACCTGACTCCAGGAATCCGTTTATAAGATATACCGGTGTTTCCATATTTTTCTCCAATGTTCATGAATCATGCGAACAGAGCCTTGATCTGCTCCTCGTTAATCTTACTGCCGATAACACAGATCTTTCCGATAACGTCAGCGCTGCCGCGTCTGATCTCATACTCCTCGGGCACATGGTCAAAGTGGATCCACTCACCCTCTGTAGCTGCTACGATACCCTTAGCTCTGAGTATGGTACCAAACTCCTCTGAGTAATCAAGACGTTTCAGTATATCTGCTATCTCAGCTTCTGTAAACTTCTTTGTTGTCTCTATGCCGACACTTGTGAAGACCTCATCTGCATGATGATGTCCCTCATGTTCGTGATGATGGTGATGATGGTGCTCATGCTCATGTTCATTCTCGTCGTCATCGTCATCATGGTGATGGTGGTGATGATGCTCGTGCTCGTCCTCATCGTCATCGTCGTGGTGATGGTGGTGATGATGCTCGTGCTCATCCTCGTCGTCATCGTCGTCATGGTGATGGTGGTGATGATGCTCGTGCTCGTCCTCATCGTCATCATCGTCATCGTGGTGATGATGGTGATGGTCATGACAGCAGCACTCCTCGTCATCGTCATGATGATGTCCGCACTCAGGGCAGATACCTGCTGCCTCTAAGAGCTCATCCTCAAACTTGGACTTCTCTTCCATAGCCTCCAGTATTTTTGCACCGTCCAGCTCATCCCATGGAGTGGTGATAAGTACAGCCTTGTCATTGTGCTCACGGATCAGCTGTACTGCTGTAGCCAGCTTCTCCTCTGAACAGTTCTGGGTACGGCTAAGGATTATGGTCTTTGCGTATTCTATCTGGTTATTGAAGAACTCACCAAAGTTCTTCATGTACATCTTGCACTTTCCTGCATCTACTACTGCTACAAAGTTATTTACTACGATGCCTGCTTCGTCAGCCACATCCTGTATAGCCTTGATAACGTCTGAGAGCTTGCCTACACCTGAGGGCTCGATGATAATCCTGTCAGGATTAAACTGCTTCATAACGTCCTTCAGCGCATCTCCGAAGTCACCTACGAGTGTACAGCAGATACAGCCTGAGTTCATCTCGGTGATCTGTATGCCGGAATCCTTTAAGAATCCGCCGTCAATGCCTATCTCGCCAAACTCGTTTTCGATAAGTACGAGCTTCTGGCCCTTGAAAGCCTCTGCGATAAGCTTTTTAATAAGTGTGGTCTTTCCTGCTCCCAGGAATCCTGAAAAAATGTCAACCTTTGTCATTTCTTTATATCTCCATTCTGCCTGATTAGGGCTATTTTGTTCGATCAATAATAATCCTTTACAAACTGGTCTATACCGTCAACGATACCTTCAACGATCAGCTCCTGATATTTATCATCCGCCAGCTTCTTAGCTTCTTCCGCGTCCGTTACATATCCGCATTCAAATATGATGGCTGGCATCGTAGTCTTACTGGTTACAACCAGGTTTGTCCTGGTACGTGTACCTCTGTTTCTGGTACCTGTCTTTTTTGATACTGCCTCCGCTACTGCGTCACCCAGCTCTATACAGCCTTCCCTGTTATATGTCCAGGACTCCAGGCCGCTGGCCGAGCCTTCTTCTTCATCCAGGGAATTCTGATGTATGCTTATAAGGCACACCGGATCATCCTGTCTGTTTGCGAGTGATGCACGCTCGTTCAGTCCCACAAATTCATCCTCGGGCCTCGTCAGATATACGGTATAACCTCTGAGTATCAGTTCGTCCTTCAGCTTATAGGATATCTCAAGGTTCAGATCCTTTTCCAGTACTCCGTTGGCTTCGGCACCGCCGTCATATCCGCCGTGACCTGCATCTACTATAACGAGCCCCTTGCTGCCCGGGATTATATCCTTATATTTCTCAGCCTTAGGATCCGGAGTTATCGTATCAGCTGCGGTATTATCCTCAGGCGTATCCTCTATCTCATAAAAGAGAGCCTGGCCGTTGCGTCCGGTGTTTGAATTATCCACCAGCCATACATCCGCATATTCTCCGGTATATTCGACATATGCCATTTTCTCATCATGATCTTTTATTAGTTTTTTTATCAAACCTACTGTTAAACATACTATGAGTACAAGGAGTCCAAGGGCGACAGCAAACAAAGACAGTATGACAAGAAGCCTTTTCCGTTTTCTCTTACGGATAAAGGCTTTTTTACGTCTGTCTCTTTCACTTGAGTCATAAGGCACATTATAAGTTGCACGAGATGACATAAGGATACCCTTTCATAAAACTCCAAACATCTTTATCTATCTCTATCAGGTCCGGATGATAACCGATCCTGACCTTAAAGACACCATTACTTTCCTTACTGAGAGCTATGATCCTCAGCGAATGGTCCTTTTCTCTAAGGACACCCAGCAGTTCATCAATATGTTTCTCACCGTCTTCTATCACTATCTCACATTCCATCGACTGTCTGCCTTCAAAGTTGTCAAATGAATTGTGGAGTGTATACTGGATAAACACCATGATCAGTGTACCGGCGAGTGCTATCACATACATACCGTTTCCAAAGCACATGCCTAAAGCCGATACCGCCCATATACCTGCCGAAGTGGTAAGTCCTTTTATGTTCTTGTTCTTCAGGACGATCATGCCTGCACCCAGGAAGCAGATACCTGTTACTATATTGGCTGCTATACGGGATGCATCCACCTGAACACCCTGGTATATTACTACATCAAAATATGAATACTTGGAACAGATGGAGAAAATCGCACTGGCCAATGCAGCTATGATATGGGTACGCATACCCGCAACCTTTTCTCTTTTCTTTCTTTCGTATCCTATAACGGCCCCGGCAAAGCAGGCAAGTATCAATCGAACTACAAGCTCTACCTGAAAAGGCAGACCAAATATATCCTGTACCAGATTTTGTCCAAACATACTTTTTCCTTTACTTTATGCGTTTGTTAATAGTAGCCGTAAAAATTCAGAGTATATTATACTACAAGGGAAACTTTTTTTCAAGTCCAACTGATTTTCGGTTTTTATCATTCGTCATCCCTGAGCTCCAGATCTTTTTTCAGCATCTCTAAATAAGGGATATAATAGCCGTTGGTTGACTTAAAGAAAAACTCCTCATCCAGCTCGTCGTATCTAAAGCTTTTCCTGCCTCCGTCCTCCGCTCTTTTCCAGAACCTTTCAAGCTCCTCATCCCGCATATAATAATATATGTCTCTCTTTGTGAAATAGATAAGAATAAAGGCGATACCTTCCTGCTTTACGAAGTCACGCATGAACAGCACTTGATGCTCATGGATGTTTTGCAGGGCAAATGTATCTGCCGCACACTCCTTAGCATCAAAGCATACAGGCACTCCCTGTACCACACCGATATAATCGACGGTACTCTTTTTATCGAAATAGGCCAGAGTTATATGCCCATGCTCCTTGTCCATCTCCACTGGAGTAATGGGTGTCGGGATCTTCTGTATCAGAGCCAGCCCCTGTTCCCTGTATTTTTCATTTGTCATATTTACGGACTCTTCCAAGGCCGAGCCTCGAAGTCCTCTCGAGTTCCATGAAGGCATGTGTATCCTTTCTTTGTCTCCTTTTTACTACACTCTCCTGTCATTCTGAGCGTAGTGAAGAATCTTAAGATCCTTAACTGGGTTTAGGATGACAATTTTACAAGAAGAATTCATCCGGTTTATTTAATACAATTTCTATATTTGATAATTTGTCAAGTTCCCCACAGTCCTTAGGAAACTTCAACCTATATGCAAAAAGCAACTGGCTTTTTACCTTGTATTTATCCCTTACCAGCCTGTTGAAGCTTTCATCCCCGTATTTCATATCTCCTGCTATCGGGTGTCCTATTGAGGCCAGGTGAGCCCTTATCTGGTGGGTTTTTCCGGTAAGGAGCTTTACCTCGAGCAGTGTACAGCCTTCCTTTATAGTTAAGGGCTTATATTGCGTAGAGATCTTCTCTAGTTTCCCATCATCTTCGGATATTCGGTTATTGCTGCCATTTCCTTTATCATTTGATGAAATTTGCTCTCTCTTTAACACCCTTACAGTATTGGTTTTCTCATCCTTTATCAGATATCCGTCTATCCGTTCTTCCTTTTCTACAGCTCCTTTTACAATACAGAGATAGTATTTTTCAAGTTCCCTGCTTCTGAATAGCTCTGACAGCACCTGTAAACCTTTAAGTGTTTTTCCTCCGCATATGAGTCCGGAAGTATTTCTGTCCAGTCTGTTGCACATCGAAGGCCTGAAGGTTTTAAGCTGCTCTTCGCTTAGTGCGCCCGTTTCGAGCATATATGAAATCAGCATCTCATTTAAAGAGACATCGCTTTCAACTGCCTTCTGGGATAATATTCCCTTGGGCTTGTTTAGGATTATTACATCATCGTCCTCATATACAACTATCTTTTTTAAATCAATATTTTTATCACTATTCTTTTTGTTATCTACATTTTTAGTACTGTAAATATCATTGCTACCGGGAATATTATGCGATAAATCTGAATTATAATTTGCCCCGGCCCCTGACAGCTTCTCAAATGTTTCATCAGAGAAAAACACCTTGATCTCATCGCCTAACTGAAGTCTTTCAGTGCCTTCGGCCTTCTTACCGTTCAGGACAATGTTTTTCTTTCTGAGCATCTTAAAAAGAAACCCTTTCCCTGCATTCGGAAAAAGCCTTATCAGTATCCTGTCCAGACGCTGTCCGTCTTCATTTTTTCCAACTTTTATCTCGTGCATATGTTTTTCTCTAATTCAGACCTGATATCGTAAACAATCTCGTATATGTAAAACTATAGACAGTCATACAGCCATCATTAAGGCATGAAACTTTCCAATACTTCACGAAGCCTGTCTCTTTCTTTTTCTGCAGATTCCTTTTCTTCATTATCAGCGTAGGTCTTTTCAGCATATGAGTCAGCGCCCTTGAGCAGATTAAAGAATTTGCCCTCATCGTCCGTACAAGTCAGCTTATATGCAAGCGCACGCCTCTTCAGGATGTCTGTGAGGTACTCCTGCAGTTTATTGCAGTTCTTGGTCGCATATGCAAATATCTTATCTGAGGTTACCACCAGAAGAGATGCACCATAGGCCTTTTCTGTAGAAGTAAAGATAACATCGGCATATAATAGATTTCCCTGCTTCATCTGTGAAAATGCCTTATCATATGTCTCCTTGGGCACTGATTTAAATGGCAGGAACAGGAAAAATACCGTAAGGAACCTTGCCATAGGTATGATAAATAAAGCACCCACTATCGTCAGTATATTGCCCTTGGTATCATATATTGACATACCGATAATGAATATGACCGCTGCTATCACAAATAATACAAAACTCACCAATAGGTTAAAGGATTTCATGAATCCTATATATCCCTGTTCACCTTTTCTTTTGAAACTCATTTAATATCTCCACATAATCTTTTTTTACATCAGGGACGGTGCATCCATCAACACGTCGAATCCCTTAAGGTATACATCCGAATATTTCATTGCGATACTGATATCCTGATGCGCGTATTTGTCATATACCGAGCACACCTTCATCCGTGCGGCTCTGCCCGCCCAGATACCGGGGAGTATATCCTCAAATACCAGGCATCTGTCGTTGCTTACTCCCAGCTTTTCAGCCACCAGCAGATATATATCCGGGAACGGCTTGCCATGCTTTACCTCTGACGAAGTATGTATCTCATCGAAATACTCATGTGCATTTAAGTGATCAAGTACTACATTCACGAGCTCCGTTGAGTTACTGGTAGCCATACCGATCTTGATGCCTCGTTTTTTAAGTTCCTCTAAAAACCAGCGGGCACCGGACTTAAAATCCACTTTTGTCCTGTAATACTCAAATGCCATATCATTCCATGTTTTCATCATGGTATCCAGGTCCTCTGGAATATTAAACCTTTCCTTGATATAAACCGCTGTTTCCCTAAAACTCATACCCTCTATACATTCCTGCAGGTCCTCCGGCAGTTCCATACCGAATTTTCCGAGATAGTCTATATCTATCTGCTCCCACATCCACATGGAATCTACGAGGGTACCGTCCATGTCAAATATTACTGCGTCTATATTGTCCAATAATCCCATATCTATTAACCGCTTCTATATTTTTTTATCTATTAAAAATTCTTCACGTCTTGTCAATGCTACTGAGTAACTTTGACCTCGTTCAGAATGACAGAGCATTTTCCGTCAACTCTTTATACTCTCCGGGCTTTAAACTTTCATCAAGCACAAGTTTTCCCATTGAAAGACGCTTGAGCTCCACTACCTCGCATCCTACCTTTAGGAACATTCTCTTTACCTGGTGAAATTTACCTTCACTGATCGTAACCTTGGCAGTTGAGAAAACAGCAGCTGTACCTAGTCCGTTAACTATAGCTTCATCATTACTACCTACATTAAGTATTTCGAGTCTGGCCGGTGCCGAAGTAAACTCTTTAAAATCAAAGCCCTTTTCAAAAGCCTGTATAGCATCTTCAGTCAGATGGCCTTTAACCTTAGCCAGATATGTCTTATCCACATGATTGCAGGGAGCCGTAAGCTTGTGTCCCAGCTCACCGTCATTGGTTACCAGCAAAAGTCCTGTGGTATCCTTATCAAGTCTCCCAACAGGGAAAAGACCTTTTATGCCTTCTTTCTTAAACAGACTGATCACATTGGGACTGGTATCCCCCGGCTCAGGCTCTGTCGATGAGATATAACCGGCAGGCTTGTTTAGCATAAAGTATCTGTATTTCCGCAGGCTAAGTTTTCTTCCGTCCAGCTCTACATTATCGTCCTCGCTCACCTTGGCTCCACTGTCCTTAACTATCTCACCGTTTACCTTCACTTTTCCGGCTTTTAACAGGACTTTAGCCTCTGCCCTCGATACTCCGCCGTAATTTGAAAGTATCTTATCTATTCTTTCCATTTTTCTTACTGCAATCTCCATGACGGCAGATATTTGTTTTTAAACCTGCCTTTATCCACCTTGCCCCATCCAAGCGGGTATCCGTCCACTGCTACCAGGCAGTATCCGTCACTTACCTCACCGTCTTCAACATCGATGCTTTCACATTTTAAGTATCTGACTACCCTGTCATCATCTAACTTCAGATCAAGTACGTTCGGATATTCTTCGGCTTTCAATGCCAGTGCCAGACTCTGTGACGGCTCAAATCTGCCCTTTTTCATCTCCCCTAAAAAGAGGCCTGTACGAAGAACTCTCAGTCTGCTAAGATCAGGCGCGTCTTCCGGCAGCATATTTATCCTGTCTTCATTTACCCAGAGCCTTGATACATCTATCTTAAAGCCGATGCTTTCGAAGAAATCAAAGGCTTCATCACTGATCTTCTTGTATTTGGATCGTACCTTGGTATCGTATTTATTGATAGTCCCTTTTTCTTTACCATCCTTAGCCGAAGACTCGACTGCTAAAGCAGTGGCGGTATCTTTTTTATGCAAGAGTGCCACAAAATGTCCCTCGCCCTTTATCTTATGAGGGAACAGTTTATGTGATTCAATCAACTCCATGTCCGGATTGTTTTCAAGTATAAAGCTGATGCTGTCCTCGTCTTCTAACTTTGAGAATGTACAGGTGGAATATATCATCATTCCACCGGGTTTCAGCATCTTTACAGCTGACGGCAGCACTGTCCTCTGGATATCGGCATAGTACTGAGATCCGTACTGCTCCCAGTTTTTGGCTATGGAGTGTACCTTTCTGAACATACCCTCTCCCGAGCAGGGTGCATCCACCAGTATCTTATCAAAATACCCTTCGAGTCTTTCAGCCAGCTTATCGGGCGACTCGCTGACTACCATGGCATTTTTTATGCCAAACAGTTCAACGTTCTTAACCAAAGCCTTGGCTCTCGATGCACTGATATCGTTGCTGACCAGCACACCTTCACCCTTCAGTTTTGCACCCAGCTCGGTGGTTTTTCCTCCGGGCGCTGCACAGAGGTCGAGTACCCTGTCACCGGGCTCCACAGGCAGCTGTGATGCCGGCATCATGGCACTGGGCTCCTGGATATAGTACAGACCTGCAAAATAATACGGGTGCTTGGCAGGCTGCTCATCTTCACTTGTATAATAACCGTTCTGTACCCAGTCGACCTTTTCTGAAACGAAGGGCACCTTTTTTTCAAACTCGGACGGTGTTATTTTCAGAGTATTACATCTGATACCCCTATAGTAATCCTCATCATAAGAAGCCAGGAAATCATCAAATTCATCCCCCAGCATTTCTTTCATTTCATCTATAAATTTCGATGGAAGCCAATTTTTATCGCTCATAACACCAATCCAAATCATCTAATCATTAGTCACTAATACACCAATTTATCATCATACAATTTTAATCCGCTTTTGTCAAGGGAAAGGCAGAGTATAAGAAAACAGAGGGTATCCCATATATAGGAAAACCCTCTGTGTATGATTACCTTAATGACTGAGCTCTGTAGCCTTCCGATATGGTATCAAGCTCCTTGGCAAACCTTTCGAGATGCTCCAGATCCTCGGATGCATAAATCTTAAAGAATTCATCCTGGATCTTTACGATCTCTCGCTTGTTTGCCGCCTTGTACAGGTTCTGGATATTGTTAAGTATATCGGCCACGAGATTTGAACGCAATGTAAATGTGTTCTGAGCGTCCATGATCTCCTCTCGTACCTCTGCCATCTCACTGTCCAGGACTCCGATGGCATCCGCTGCCTTAAGCAGTCTCGCACGCAGGGATGCAGGCATGTTCTGCTTGTACTTGTACTGCAGTGAATGCTCGATGGTTGCCCAGAAATTCATGGCCAGAGTTCTGATCTGTATCTCTACATGGAGCTCCTTGGGACCGTTTATGGTCTCAACCACATACTTTACTACCATATGATAGCTGCGATATCCCGAAGGCTTCTGATTTTTAACGTAGTCCATCTCTTCGATGACTATCATATCGCTCCTTCTGTTTATCAGCTCAGCGACCTTATAGATATCCTCTACAAACTGGCATATGATCCTTATACCGGCTATATCGTCGATATGTTCCTCTATATCATCCAGTGAAATATGCTTTTTCTGTACTTTTTCAAGCAATGACGAAATGGATTTTACTCTGCCGTATATCTGCTCGATAGGTGAGTAAAGACCTGCATTTCTGTATGAATTCTGTACATGCTCGAACTTTACCTTAAGCTCATCCACTGCCAAGGCATAGGGTTCAAGCCTCTCCCTCCACATTTGTATTTCCATATCCCCTAAAACTTCTCCTTTTAATATCCTTCGCAATGCTCAGGATGACATTTTATTAGTTTGCCTTCCCTACAGGTGTAGGTGTGGGCATCGGTGACGGTGTAGGCGACGGAGCGATCGACACAGTAGGTGTCGGTGCATTCTCCTCTTCTACGTAATCACCATAGATAAAGTCATGTAATGCTTCTCTGTTTTTCGGTATATCGAGCTGGGTAACACTCATCTTACGAATGGTCACAAACTTGTATGTGCCATCCATAGGGATCCTCATCTCCCTGATGGTTATGTCCTTGCCACCGATATCCAGTATCATATGCGTATAACGCTCGATCTCCACCTCTGTAACATCGGTGGTTACCATGGGCAGACATTCCAGACCTACCCTTACCAGATCCGCATATCCCAAATCCTTCACTTTGTCAATAAGTGCCGAGATTGCCACACGATGTCTGGTAGTACGGCCAAAGTCGTTTTTCTCTCCGTCCTTTGCGACATAACGCACACGGCAATATCCAAGTACCTGATTGCCGTTCATATGGTTCCAGCCCTCTTTTACTGTCCTGTATTCGGGCTTGGAAATGTAATTGGTCTTATTAAGATATGCTGCCTCTTTAGCAGAAAGCTTAATGTCCACGCCTCCTACAGAGTCAACTATCTTTTCAAAATCATCAAATCTTACGAGACAGTAGCTGTCCGGTGTGATACCGAAATTCTTTTCAATGGTCTGATAAAGGAGCGGCACTCCGCCTAATGCATACGCAGAATTTATACGGTTATCGTCATATCCCGGTATCTGCACAAAGCTGTCCCTCATAAGAGATGTAAGCTTTACTTCCTTCGCTATCGTATCAATGGTAGCCAGCACGATCATATCGGTTCTGCCACGGTTGGTATAGCTTCCGATATTTTCCTCGCCCAGTAACAGGATGTTGATGATCTTTTTCTCATAAACAGGCTGCGTGGGTGTAGGGTCCGGAGGTGTAGGTGTGGGCTCCTCGGTAGGTATGGGAGTCAGTTTTTCCAAAAACTCCGAGATGTCCTCTACATTTTCCGGTATTATTTCGGTATTATCGGGATCAACGGGCTGATAGTCTACTGTGACCGCAGCCACCTTTGCACCGATCTTGATCAGTATCTTTTCACCGAGTCCGCTGGCATCGAGTATCCATATAAGGACTAAAATGAATACCATTGCACCAAGTGCGATATAGATCCACTTCGGTACCTTTGAAAGGAATCCTATAATTCCCTTCTTTTCTTCTTTTTCTTCGGTTTCGCCCTCAGAAACAGCTTCACTCTCTGCTTTTGCAGAAGCTATCTCCTCATCCAGCTGATCCTTTATGGAATTCGAAACCGATTGTGCTATTTCATTTTCTTCGGCTTCGTGCTCTATCTCGTGAAGTTCATCCGCAAACTCTTCGGAAGGGTCCGTATTTGCGGCCTCATCCCTCATAGCCTGCTTTTTTCTGAGCTCTTCATCCTCTTTTTTAATAAACTCGGCATCATCCTCATCTATTACATCGGAGGTTTTCTTCTCGTACTTTACAGTATCCGTACTCTTTTCGGTAACCTCGGCCACTTCCGTACCGCCCTGTTTTACAAGTTCGGTACCTGCTTTAACGGCTACCTCCGAGCTTGTCTGCGTAGCCAGTTCAGTACCGGTTTTCTTAGCCAACTCAGAACTGCCCTGGGTTACAAGCTCCGTCCCTGTAGACGTTTCAGTCAAATCTACGTCTTTATTGTCTTCCATTATAAATCACCACTTACTTTAAATCAAGCCGCAGGCGCCGATACAGGCGTAGGGGTTGTCTCTCCGGTTGTGGCGGCTTCGTCTGTACCTTCGGTAGCCGCTTCGCCGTTTTCGGCTGCTATCTTGTCATCTAAGAATACAAAGTCATGTAATGCCTTTATATTATCGTCGCGATATTTGTCGAGCGTCAAAGCATATGTAACGGTATATTTTCCGTTAAATATACCCTTCTTGCCGCTGTCCTTAAACATACCATCGACAGGAAGCCTGAACTGTTCGAGTGAGAAGGTCTTATTTTCTACTATATTTCTAAGCATAGTAGAAATATCCTCTTCTGTCAGATCAGTGATGATATATCCTAAAATATCCTTTAATGCAGAATACATATCTGTGAGCGGCAGGGATTTATACTGCTGAACTACGGCATTTATAACACGTCTGTGTCTCAAAGTACGGCCATAATCCGCATTTGCACCGCCAAGTGTTGCTCTCTTACGTACACGACAGTATCCGAGTACCTGGTTACCGTTCATATGGTTCCAGCCTGCCTGTACAGTCCTGTATGCAGGATTGGATATATAGTTGGTAGTTCTTAAGTATGAAGCCTCAGAAGAACCAAGCTCAAGATCTATACCACCGAGTCTGTCGATGATGTCCTGGAAATTTCTGAAATTAACACACGCAAATCCGGTAATGTCAATGTTAAAGGTTTCCTCGATAACCTCTGTTAACAGCTTACCGCCGTTTAAACGCTTTTCACCGAGAGTCTCGCCTGTTTTCATACCATGAGCATATACAGAGTTGATCTTGTTGCTGTAATAACCCGGTATATCCACAAAGGTATCTCTCATTATAGAGGTAAGCTTTAATGAATTATCCATGGTATTAACGGATAACAGCAGGATCGCATCGGTATTTGCAGCTCCGCCGATCTCCTCTATACCAAACAAAAGATATGTCTTTACATAGTCCTCGGAACGGTACTTGGTAGCAGGCCTTACAACAGCTCCTGTTACTTCCTCGGTAGGAGTAGGATCATCCAAGGGAATGATACTTGGCATGTCATACTCAGTATCAACACCGGTAGGTAAAATATCTTCAGGCGCTGTAGTTGTTTCTATGGTCTTATTTACATTACCGTGAACCCATGATCCGACCAGATCAAAAATATACTTTCTGCCGCCTGGAGTAATGATAGTAACAGCCAGCGCGATAATAAGCATCAGGAAAACACCTAAAAGTATCTTTGCTACCAGTTTTCCTGTACTTGGCTTTTTTTCCTCTTCCTCGTCAAAATCTTCCTCATTGTATTCGAAATACTCGGCGTCGCTCTCTTCCTCATCAAGAACAGCCGTTGAAGGAACACTCGCTTTCGAATCCTTGGTATCAATTGCCTTAAAAGCCTCAGCCTTTATAAGTGCTGCAAAGTCCTCGGAATCGTCAAGGCTTTCGTCATATTTCTTTAATTCGTATTTTTTTGAATCTGAAGCTTCTGTATCTTCATCCTCCAGATCCAGATCGCTTAGGTCAAGTTCCGGAAGATCGTCATCAAACTCCAAGTCCTCATCGTCAAAATCTTTCATTTCATTTCCTTTACTTAATTCTTAAAACTGTGGATCGGTGCAGGGATCCTGCCTGTACGGTTTACAAACCTGTCACACGCAAATGCATTAACCGGCATAACGGGTGCGTACCCGAAAAGGCCGCCAAAATTAAGCTTATCCCCTACCTTCATGCCTATGGCAGGTATAAGTCTCACAGCTGTTGTTTTATTGTTTATCATGCCGATAGCCATCTCATCGGCGATAATACCTGCTACAGACTCGGCAGGGGTATCACCCGGTATGGCTATCATATCAAGACCTACAGAACATACGCAGGTCATAGCCTCAAGTTTTTCCAATGTCAGGGCGCCGGCCTCTACAGCATCGATCATGCCCTGATCCTCACTTACAGGTATAAAGGCGCCGCTCAGGCCGCCTACATAGGAGCTGGCCATAACTCCGCCCTTCTTTACCTGGTCGTTAAGCAGTGCAAGTGCTGCAGTGGTACCGGGAGCACCGGGATGCTCCAAGCCTATCTCCTTTAAGATATCAGCCACACTGTCACCTATAGCAGGTGTGGGTGCGAGTGACAGGTCAACAATACCGAAAGGTACGCCCAGCATCTGAGCTGCTTCACGTGCAACCAGCTGACCTACTCTGGTAATCTTAAATGCTGTTTTCTTTATGGTTTCGCAGAGTACCTCAAAGTTGGCTCCTCTTGCGGACTCCAAAGCCTTTTTAACAACTCCGGGACCGCTGACACCGACATTTATGACACTCTCTCCCTCGGTAATACCGTGGAAAGCGCCTGCCATAAAGGGATTATCATCGGGTGCATTACAAAATACTACGAGCTTTGCGGCACCTAAACTGTCGGTACCGTATGATGCCTTAGCGGTATCTATGACGATATCGCCCATGCGTCTTACAGCATCCATATTGATACCGGTCCTGGATGAACCGACATTTACTGAGCTGCATACTCTTGCGGTTACCTTCAGTGCCTCGGGTATGGAGTTAAGGAATATAAGTTCCTTATCCGTATTTCCTTTGGCGAGCATAGCAGAATAACCGCCTATCAGGTTAACGCCTACGTTTTCTGCTGCCTTATCAAGAGTTTTTGCGAGCTCTACATAGTCCTCTTCCGATTTACAAGCAGATGAACCTACGGTCGCAATAGGTGTAACCGATATACGCTTATTTACTACAGGGATACCATAGCTCTTTGATATCTTCTCACCTGTCTCAACAAGTTTTCCTGCTTTACGGCAGATTTTGTCATAAATATTCTTCTTGGTGTTTTCAAGTGAAGAATCTATACAGTCAAATAAGCTGATACCCATGGTAATCGTACGTACGTCCAGGTTCTCATGCTGTATCATTTCATTCGTTTCATTTACTTCTGAAATGTTAATCATAATATCCTTGCCCTCTTTCACCTAACATAATTAGAGACGATGCATCATATCAAAAATATCTTCACGCTGGATCCTTACCTGAACTCCGATCGACTGTCCAAGTTCATCGAGTTCTGTTCTCACCTGTTCGAAAGCGTCCTGCTTTTCTCCCATGTCAGCTATCATCATCATGTTGAAGAAGCCTGATACAATGGTCTGAGAAATATCAAGGATATTTATCCCGTTATCTGCAAGATAGGTGCAGACCTTAGCCATGATACCTACCTTGTCCTTGCCAAGTACTGTAATAACAACCTTTTGCACGTTAATTACCTCCTGTATGTTACCCAATGATTTTTACATTAATAAGAAATCCATGTTAATTTAATGTGAAATATTTTAACCATTTTGTGTCATAATATTGAAAAAATATCTGAAGGAGTATTTCTGCCGGCCACATCCAGTTTCAGCTCCTTATGCGGGCATCTTGACAGCAGTTCGGCCCTTACGGTCTCGTATGCAAGCTCCGCATAGTTGTTGTCCTTGCTTAAGTGGATGAGCAGCACATATTTCAGTCTGTCACAGAATATCCTGCACAACAGATCTGCTGCCGCATCGTTTGAAAGATGTCCCTTCGGTCCGGCAACCCTCTGCTTTAACTGATAGGGATATTTACCGACCATCAGCATATTTATGTCATGATTTGCCTCAAGACACAGGCCGTCCAGCTCCTTCAGGTTTTCTATGATATAGTCATCAAAGAAGCCTAGGTCCGTAGCTACAGCGAATCTTTTTCCTTCCGACTCCACTCTGTACCCTACCGGGTCAGCCGCATCATGTGACACAGCAAACGGAGTTATTATAGCATCTTTTAGACAAAAGTCAATATCCGGAGCAATTTCTTCTAACAGAGTTTCTCCGAAATCATCTCCGAATTTTGCCTGTATAGCCCTTAAAGTCTTGGCCGGAGCGTAAATAGTCGTGGGATATTTTTTTGCAAAAATCTGAAGTCCCTGAATATGATCGATGTGCTCATGAGTGATAAATATTCCGTCTATCTCAGAAGGATCTATATCTATCCCCTTAAGAGCCTCACATATCTTTTTTGCGCTGACACCCGCATCTATCAGTATATTTGCTTCGTTTGTCCCCACAAATATACAGTTTCCGCTGCTGCCACTCGCTATACTGCAAAATTCCACGTCTGTTGTTCTCCTCTTTTGTTACTTATTTTATGCTTACTTTCCTTATATTGTCATCCTGAGCGTATAGAAAGGATCTTAAGATTCTTCACTTTATGTCGATGCCACGAAGAGGCGTTGACCTGGGTTCAGAATGACAGTCAGTCGTTCGACCAGTACAGCTCCACCATGTCCCCATCCTCTATGGGTGTAAAGAAATCCGCATTTCTGCCGTTGCACTTCTGTATTATCCTGGTACCCTTAAGGGAAGATGTATCAAACGGATAGAAATCGAGGATATTTACAAAGGTGTACTCGGCCCTGCCTGTCATATGCACGGGAGTACCGTTTACCGAGATCACTATATCATGGATTTCCTTTGGAATCTGTTTAACTGCTTCGTTTTCCGTTATATCAGATTCTGTCGGAGTATCACGATTTAATAAGTTCTTACTGTGTTTATCAGTATTTTCAGTTATAGATATACCGCTATTCTTATGTGCTCCAAGCAGTTCCCCCATATTCCCGACATTTAAATCAGGCATATCATTTTGGCTCTGCTCAAACAATTTCTGTCCGGCTGTCCTCGCTATTTCATTGCTCCTGCGGATCTTTTCAAGCTCCCTGTTGAGTTCCTCGGACTTTTTCTCGAGCTCCTTATATCTGAGACTGGTTTCCAGCCTGTCTGCTGCGAGCATAGCATTTATCTGGTCGGCTGTCATGGTAGAAAAGCTGCCTAATCCGGCATTTTCTTTTTCCGATTCGCTTTCCCTTTTTACGCTCCTGTACTGATTCTTGCCGTAACGCCTGTCAAGGAATGCCTCATAATCCTCGTCATCCCTTATGCCTCGGTCATCTACCACAGTTTCGCCATCGGTACTCTCTATGGTCACGACATCCCTGGCATCCTTCACGATACCCTTTATGATATCCTTGCCTATCGACTCTATATCTACTATATAATTACCGTATATCTTTTCATCCTTATCTGACTTTTCTATATCCTTTATTACATTATTAATAACAACCCTGAAGTTATCTGTAATATTCAGAGCCTTTACCAGTTCGGCAAAGGTATAATAATCGGGGATCTCTATCTCGTCGCCCTCATGGATTTCATAGCCTTCTTTTACGAACTCCCCATTTGCTTTTAATATTCTGGGGAATCTTGACTGCTTGCCGTTTATAATAAAGTAGATGCCGTCCTTGTATTCCTGCAGATCGGATATCCTGCACGCAGCATTCTCTCCGGCTGTTGACTCCCTGACGGATATAATGTCATTACACTTGATGGGGGTAGTCACGCTGCCTTCCTCTTCGTTTACTATTATTATAGAAGAATCACCGTTCTGACCCTTTACGGTCCTCTCTGCTCCGTTTACCTTAAAATGCAGGTCCTCGCCGCGTTTAGGGAATATATCCTTATTGGACATGCCGAAGCTGAGTATTGCATCCATGACATTCAGCTTGCCGTTATCGTAAAGCTTTATGTCCACTCCGTTCATCTTTACTATGATGAAATTGTTGTTCTGCTCATAGTAATTCATACAGATACCGATGGGTGTTACCAGCATGGGATCGTTTACGGGTGTACCGTCCGGTGTAACTATCTGTGTAAATACTTCCTCACCTCGTAAAGCCACACGCTGCTCGGGCAGTCCTATAGCCTCTGAGAGCATACCTGCAAATGCGGGATTCTTTCCGCCTCCGCCTACGATAAATACAGCACCTACCTTTTCTCCGCCGTTCAGTTCTATGATCTTCTCAGCGATCATATGGGATAATTTTTCAAAAGGTGCAGTAAGTATTTCCTTTATCTTAGACGAATCCACCGTCTGTTTGGTTCCCATTACATCAGTATAAGGAATTTCCTTCACATTTGCGGAATAAGCAAGCTTCACCTCTTCTGCTGTCGCAAAATCAGTAAGAAGTGCATACATGATGCTCTCTGTCAGGAAATCACCTGCACAGGGCAGCATACCGTATCCCGTGATACTGCCTTCTTTCGTTATACATATATCCGAAGTACCTGCTCCTATATCTACCAGGGCCAGGTTCAGCAGTCTGAACTTCTCGGGTATGGCAATATTTATGGCAGCTATGGGCTCCAAGGTAAGATTCAGTACCTTTAATTTCGCCTTTTCACATACCGAGTACAAGCCGTCTATAACGTCCCTCGGCAGGAATGTAGCCAGTACATCCGCTGAAATCTTGGAACCTCTGTGGCCTTCAAGATTTGTAAGTACGACATTGCCCAGATAGTATTTTACTATGGAATATCCCACACAGAAATACTCGGTACCGTCCTTTTCGTCCGACCTGAGCTTTGCATGAGCCTGTTCCATGCCCATAAGCTCCATGGCATAGATCATGTCCTCGGTGACGGTCATCTCGTCTCCCAAGTCATAGTCCATCCTTACGGTAACGGTCTTAAGCACCCTGCCCGCTGCCGCGATGCATACGCTGTCAAGCACAGTATCCAGTTCTTTTTCGAGATCGTATTTTACTTTAAATACGGTATCAGCGACCTTGTTTATGTCATGTATCTGTCCGTCGAGCATGGCTCTTGTCTCATGAAAAGCAGACTTCTGGGCAAGTATGACAAACTGACCCGTGGGCTTACGGTATCCCACTGTACCTACGACACTTCTGGTGCCTATATCAAGTCCGAATACTGTATTTTCAGGAAATTTCTTATCGCTCATATTTTAAAGATACCCTCGTATTATCCTTATCATATCTTCTTCAGTGACATCATCACCGTTGGGAACAGTCCTCGTTGAACGCCTTAAAAACTCTTCCTCGGGTTTCTGGCCGTTAAAGAAACCGTCTATTCTTTCATCGCTGTAACCGCGGTCTAAAGCCAGTCTCTTTCTCCTGGTATGCCTTGGCGCATAAACATACCATACTTCATCACAGGTACTGTCTATACCTGCCTCATAGATCAGTGCGGTCTCTATGAGTACGGCATCGTACCTGCCGGCTTCTTTTTCATTTTCTATTATACTGTTTACCTCATCTATTACTGCCGGATGGGTTATGCTGTCAAGCTTTTCAAGCAGTTCCGGATCATTCAGGACCACTTTGCTCAAAGCCGGTCTGTTTATCTCTCCGTCCTCCAGCAGTAGATCATCGGTATACCCGGAAAACTCCTCTATCACACGGCCGTAGCTTACACCGCCCTTTAGCATCTGGGTTCTCGCTATCTCATCAGTACTTATATGCAGTACGTTGAAATGCATTGTGGCTACTTTCGCTACAAAGGACTTTCCGCTCCCTATACCTCCGGTAAGACCTATTATTTTCATATGTATATCCTTTTTTAGTGTGCCTCGTACCAGCTCTTACCCCTTGCAGTACCGACCTCCAGTGATACCGGAAGATCTGCTGCCGACTGCATCTCTTCTATCATGATCTTTTTTGCAAGATCGGCCTTATCATTGTCGACCTCAACCAGGAGTTCATCATGTATCTGTAAAAGCAGCTTTGCCTCGGGGCATTCAGCCTTTAATCTCTTATATACCTTGAGCATAGCTATCTTTATGATATCCGCAGCACTGCCCTGTACAGGAGAATTCATCGCAATCCTTTCTCCGAAGGACCTCTGCATGAAATTGGATGAAGAAAGCTCGGGTATCGGTCTGCGTCTTCCGAACATCGTGGTGCTGTATCCGTTTTTAGCTGCAGAAGAAACCATATCATCCAGATACTTCTTTACTCCCGGATATGTTTCAAAATAGCTCTTTATGTACTGCTCGGCTTCCTTTCTGGGTATATTTAAATCTGTACCCAGTCCGAAGGAACTGATACCGTATACTATACCGAAGTTTACTGCCTTTGCACGGGATCTGAGCTCCTTTGTCACCTGTTCCATGGGTACCTTAAATACCGCTGATGCAGTACTCTGATGTATATCCGCAGAATCCCGGTATGCTCCTATCAGTCTCTCGTCTCCTGAAAGAGAAGCCAGTATTCTCAGCTCTATCTGCGAATAATCGGCATCAACCAGTGTCTTTCCATCGCCTGCCACAAATATTTTCCTCAGCTCCCTGCCCAGAGACTCCCTTATGGGGATATTCTGCAGGTTGGGTTCCGTACTGGAAAGCCTGCCCGTAGCAGTAACGGTCTGGTTCAGGCTGGTCCTGATCCTGCCGTCGGCATCTATGTAATCCTTTAAGCCTTCAGCATAGGTGGACTTTAATTTGGTAAGTGTACGATAGCTGAGTATTTTTTCTACCACAGGATCCTCAAGCTTAAGCTTCTCAAGTACTTCCGCATTTGTGGAATACCCTGTCTTGGTCTTTTTGCCATAGGGCAGCTTCAGCTTTTCAAAAAGGATTGTTCCGAGCTGTTTCGGTGAATTGATGTTAAACTCTTCCCCACAGCCTGCATATATTTCCTTTTCCAGAATATTTATATCAGCATCCAGCTTTTCACCGAAGGCTTTCAGCTCATCCTGTAATACATATACTCCGTTTTCCTCCATCTCCTTTAAGCAAAGAGTTAATGGCAGCTCTATCTCGGAGTATAGCTTGTACATTCCTGTTTCTTCGAGTTCTTTGGTCAACAGATCCCTGCATATCTCTGCGGTCTCCGCTTCAAGTATTACCGTCTTCTGTAGGGTATCCGAGCCGGCATTAAATGCGTCCTTTACTGTGGTCTTTCCCAGTATTTCCGCTCTTGAGGACGGTATATCTATACCTGCGACACCGGCTACATCCTGGTACTGATAACTGCCCAGCAGGGGATTTATCAGATATGCGGCTATGGAAACATCAAAGGTGTTAACCAGCTCTGACTGTCCTATTACCTTAAATGTCTTTTTTACATCCAATAGGCTAACCTTACAGCCCGATGTGATGAGGCCTTTAAGAGTATCCGCTATCAGATCTCCGGTTATAAAGCCCTCCGCGGTTATATAATAATTCTTTTCCGGTGCAGACAGACAGAGTCCGTAAATGATTCCGGGTGTATAGCCCTTTACTCTTGCGCTGTCGTCATAAATGAGTGCCGCACCGATGACTCCGTTTTCTTTAGCGAGCTCCTTCTGCAGATTCAGGACTCTGTTAAAATCATTGATTATCTCAGTATCCTTTTTCTTTTTATTTACTTCTTCGGAAGCGTCGTCTATACGTAGGGTTGCGAACTCGAGTCTTGCAAACTCACTTCTGAGTGCTGCGGTATCCGGCTTATATATCAGGTCTTCCAGATTGATATCCAAAGGTATATCGCATTTGATGGTTGCAAGCTCCTTGCTTATCATGGCAGCCTTTTCACCGACAAGCTCCGTATCGCTGGTCTTAAGCAGCGGTCCGAAGGGTGACCTCGATATGCCAAGCTCCGCCTTCCATTCCGCAGCCTTAGCTTTCTGCTGCTTATCATCAAGGTCTCTTATATCATCGTACAGTGCTTCCACACTGCCATATTTTGCTATAAGCGCTACCGCTGTGGCAGGTCCTACTCCGGGTACACCCTTTATATTGTCGGATGAATCACCCTGGAGTCCTTTAAGGGAGTTGATGGACTCCGGCTCTACGCCAAATTCCTGCTTTACAAGCTCTCTCGTCAGGTTAAATGCCCTCTCGGGTACACTCGCATCATGTACTATCCCATATTTTTTATATAAATCATCCGTTTTCTGGGCTGTCGAATGCATGATCCACAGGTTGGTCTTATCTGTTACCAGCTGAAGATAATCGTTATCCTTTGTGAGTATCTTTACGGGCAGTGTGTTTTCAAACTTTTTTGACAGACTGCCACAGAAATCATCAGCCTCAAACCTGTCATCCATAAATTGTCTGATGCCCATCTTTTCGAGCAGCTCCTCACAGAGGATGAACTGGTCCTTTAAGGGCTTGGGTGTCTCCCCACGGTTACCCTTATATTCGCTGTATATCTCACGTCTGAAGGTATTACGGCTCTTATCCCATGCAACAGCTATGTATTTGGGCTTCTGCTCCTTTATGATCTTTAGGACAGTCCTCATAAAACCATAGATGGCATTGGTATATATGCCTGTCTTGGTCTGCATTATCTTATGATAAAACTTCTTTTTCTCCTCATCGGTCTTCGCAAACAGGATTTCCCTGGGGAGATTTCCGTAATACTGGGTAGTCAGCAGACTCGACCCGTCTATCAGCAATAAATATTCATTATCCATGTGCAATGATATTCCTATTCTTATAATATCAATAACAGTATTCCGGCTGTGATGGCGGCGAGTCCTGCAGCAGCAAAACCGTAGGCTGCGCTCAGTCCGAACATTCTCGAATCCGCCTTGGAGGCACTGCCCAGCTTCCTTTCGAGCGTCTCCATATAGTTGGTAGTTTCCTTGCCGGAATCGGTATTGATCTCATCCAGTACCGAATATATAACATGATATATTTCCAGCTCCTCATGGCAGACCTTGCAGCGCCTGACATGCTCTAAAAAGCCCTGCCTGTTAGACCCTGACAGCTTTCCTTCGAGGAAAGGTTCTACCATGGACTGGTATTCCATACATTCTTTTTTCATAAGCAACCAAGCCTGCTGTAAGGAATCTCGATTCCATCCTTTGAAAGTTCAAACTTCTCAAGTACAAATCCGGGCTTTGATGCCTCGAAGGAGATGGTATTAATTCCTGCCTTAAGTTCTATATCGATCTCGGTCTTCCTGATATTTTCCAGTACTCCGACACACCATCTGCCGCAGGAGTTTTCGCCTCCCACATAGCCTTGAGGTATGGTATCTGCCTGTGTCTCAAAGGTGTCATTAACCTTAAGCTTAAAGGGTATGTAATTATCTGCCGCAGAAGGATTGGAAGGTGCGGTATATACCACCATATTATATTTTCCGGCGGTTGCAGCATCAACCTTATAAACCGCCTTGGGTCCTTTTACAAAATCAATATCCTGGGGGAATGCCTTTATTGCAGAATGATTCTCACCGGGAAGTAGTCTGCCAAAGGATTTTAATTCCTTAAACCCGCCATCGTCTGTCTTAACCAGTTCTGCATAATCTTCAGCGTATACTGCCGTGATACTGTCTCTTAAAGTCTTTACTCCGTCCTTAAATTCGGGCTTGCGCAGTGTCTCTGCCTTTATCTCAAAGAATACCTTTACAGAGCCCCCATTGGTCTTAACCGTAAACTCATGCCTTCCCTCCGGGATACCGTCGGCTGCCTGTACGGTGATATGGACATCATTTTCGGCATCTGCCATACCCGAGAGGACATACTTGCTGTCCTTTCCCTTAAATATGATGGCCTTGTCCTCACACTCTATAGTATAGGTTATCGGGTTTCTGCCGGCTGAGGCTATGGTAAAGTGCCCCTCTCCGAAATAATCAAAGCCGTTAAGTTTTAAAGGACGTCTGGTCCAAGGTCCGCCACCGCTGAAACGGGACGAATCATCATCGGATACAACCAGGTCGTTACCTGCCTCCGGCTCTAAGTAAACCATAACGGGCATACGGCAGCCCTCTTCATTCCATGCACGGAATCCGATATGCTTTGACATACCCATGCCGTACCATTTGCTCTGTGCAAAGTTATGGAATAATTCGGTAAGTTTTTTATCGGTCTTTATGCATTCCTTGATCAGCTTTGCATATTTATTGGTTGTAACCCTGCCCTCAGCAGCATATTTTTTGTTTAATGCCGCATATATCCACATCTTTATAAGGTTGCACGTAGCAAGTGCCTGGAATCCCACGAGGCTTATATATGTGTCATGGTATTCTGGCTCTAAATCATGCATAAGATCATCTGCTTTTTTCTCTATATCCAGTGCTATATCCAGTACTCTCCCGGCCTCATTGTTAAACTCTATGCTGTAGGTCCTGTCGGAAAGTACCTCGGGCTTTACTATATTGTTGAGTCTGGTATAGCCGTCGGTAATCTCGGTGATCAAAGCTTTATTCTGGGCACTTACTCCTGCAAACTGTTTATTTACCCAGTCCTTCAGATATTCCTCATAGTTTCCGGGATTGGAGGTGCCGTATTTTTCAAAATCATATGCCAGGTCCATGAAATAACTCAAAGGCAGCTCCTGGTTTTTCAGGTCACCGGTATTTACGATCCAAATATCCCTGATACCGAAATCATATGCTGTAGTCATCTGTTCCCAGATCTTGGGCAGATATGAGCTGTTAATCCACTCATAGGATACGGGACCGCCATGGTAGTCAAAATGGTAATACATACCGTATCCGCCCTTATGGTCACGCTTGTTATCGTCCATCATAAGACGCAGGTTACCGAAGTTATCGTCGCAGAGCATCAGTGTGATACCGTCAAGTCCGTCCCAGTCCTTAAGTCCGGGAGTGTTTTCATCACCCTTATAATACTCCTCCACCTCTTTGTATACCGCGAGCATCAGCGGCTGTTTGCCGTCGGTGTATTTATTTATCAGCTCCTTCTGGCAATTGATTACATTTTTAAGTACGTTTATGTTGTCCTGCAGGGTTGCATCCGCAAAGAGCTTTGAATCTGCCTCTCCGCGCATACCTACAGTTATGACGTTTTCAAATTTACCGTTACGCTTAAGTCCGTCCTCCCAGAATCTGGTTACGCCTTCCCTGTTTGTCAGGAAGCTCCAGTCCATGCCATACTCGGGATAGGTTTTCTTTAACTTCTGGAACTCTTCTCCGGCACGGCAGCAGGGCTCGTGATGGGATGTACCCATGACTACACCGAGTTCGTCAGCCAGCTCTGCAGACTTTAAGTCAGGTCCGTCCATGCTGAAGATCGAGCTCCACATAGCGGGCCACATATAGTTGCCTTTTAGACGCAGCAGGTACTCAAATACCTTCTCATAGCATTCCACGGTAAAGCCGCCGAAATGCTTATTGCACCAGTTTCCGAAAGCCGGCCACTCGTCATTTATAAAGAAACCTCTGTATCTTACGGAAGGCTCCTTGGATATGGCTGTGGGATTAACGTATAAAATATTGTCCCTGACGCCGGCGCAGCTGCTCTCCATGAAGCATATGCCGCTGTATTTTACAGGTACGGTATCTCCCCAGAAAACAAGCGGAGTGACTCCTATGGTCTCGGACAGATGAAGCAGGCCGTAAATGGTACCCCTCTTTTCACTGCCGGCTACAAGCACGGTATCACCCTTTACAAAGACTCCATATACCTCTCTTTTGCCCTTTATGGGTGTCAGATCAATATCAAGTTCTGCTGCCTTCTTCTCTATGAGTGAAGACTTCCCTATGGTACCTGCTATGATTTTCCCGGAAAGGTCCTTTATGCCTTCACTTTCGGGATTAACCGATACCACGTTAGGGCTGCTGCCGCTGACCCTTGCCACATCCTCAGCCAGCCACATAGCTACCTTCTTTACTCCGCTGTATTCATTACTGTCAAGTATTATATCTGCCGAAAAACCGTTATCAGCTAACTTAAATGCCATAATGCCGGTCTCCTTTCGCTTCCATCACGCTAATTTTAGTGCTTTCAGGCCCAAAATGCCTCTTAGACATAGTTCATTATATTTTACCATTTTTCAGGATAAAAGTAAAGCAAAAGTAATTTATTAACAAACTATAAAATAATACATTCTTTGCTTGTATTTATTTTTAAAATTTGCTATACTACTACAGATTGCGTAGATTACGTTATCTTGTTTTAAAAACCACATAACATTGAAAGGGAAACTATATCCATTCAATATCGCTATTTACATATAATATATAATAGTGACAGTTTTAGGATAAGCAACAGTATTAAGATGTATAAATTCGGTATTGACATCGGCTCCACAACCGTAAAGGTTATGCTGCTCGATGAGAAAAACAACAAATTATTTTCAGACTACAGAAGACATTTTGCAAATATACAGGAAACTCTGGCAGACCTCATCAGTGATTGCCTTGCCAAGTACCCCGGCATAGAATCTTCCTGCTCCATCACCGGATCGGGCGGACTCGCTATCGCCGAGCTTATAGGTATCCCCTTTACCCAGGAGGTTATAGCGGTATCCACTGCCATAGAACAGCTCCCGGTTAAGCCCGATGTTGCTATCGAGCTCGGTGGTGAGGATGCAAAGATCATTTATTTCGGTTCTACCATAGAGCAGCGTATGAACGGTATCTGCGCAGGCGGTACCGGCTCTTTCATCGACCAGATGGCTTCTCTGTTAAAGACCGATGCCAAAGGTCTTAATGACTACGCAAAGGATTACAAGGCTATCTACCCCATAGCTGCACGCTGCGGTGTATTTGCCAAGAGTGATATACAGCCCCTGATCAACGAGGGCGCTACAAAGCCCGACCTTTCGGCTTCCATTTTCCAGGCAGTGGTTAACCAAACCATTTCAGGTCTTGCCTGCGGTAAGCCCATCAGAGGTAAGGTTGCTTTCCTCGGAGGTCCTCTGACATTCCTGCCCGAGCTTAAGGCTGCATTTATCAGGACCTTAAAGCTTACTGACGAAACTGCTATTTCTCCTGCAGATTCGCATCTGTTTGCTGCCATGGGTGCCGCTCTTAATTCATGCATGCTGCCCGGCGGCCGTGATATGGATCCCAAGGATATTCAGTTCTTCAGTCTCCAGCAGCTCCATGACACCTTAAGAAACAAGGTAGACATCAAGTTTGAGGTCAGCCGTATGACTCCTCTCTTCTCTTCAGAGGATGAATTTGAGGCATTTAAGAAGAGACATGCTTCTCATTCTGTAAAGAAGGCTGATCTGCAGAAATATAAAGGAAATGCATTCTTAGGAATAGATGCCGGTTCTACCACCACCAAGGTTGCACTGGTCGGTGAGCATGGAGAGCTTCTCTATTCTTTCTATTCAAATAATAACGGCAGTCCCTTAAAGACCGCCATCAGATCCATAAAAGAAATATACGGTCAGTTACCCGAGGGTGTAAAGATTGTACGTTCATGCTCCACAGGTTATGGTGAGGCTCTGATCAAGGCCGCTCTTATGCTCGACCAGGGCGAGGTTGAGACTGTAGCCCATTATCAGGCAGCAGCTTTCTTCGATCCCAATGTTGACTGTATCCTGGACATCGGCGGTCAGGATATGAAGTGCATAAGGATAAAGGACGGTGCGGTTAATTCCGTACAGCTGAACGAAGCATGTTCTTCGGGCTGTGGTTCCTTCATTGAGACCTTTGCTAAGTCACTTGACTATGAGATTTCGGATTTCTCAAATATAGCCCTTTTTGCAGCTAACCCTATAGACCTCGGCAGCCGCTGTACCGTTTTCATGAATTCAAAGGTAAAGCAGGCACAGAAGGAGGGTGCTACCGTAGCCGATATTTCCGCAGGTCTTGCTTATTCTGTTATTAAGAACGCTTTATACAAGGTTATCAAGGTTACAGACCCCAAGGATCTGGGCAGCAATATCGTAGTACAGGGCGGTACCTTCTATAATAACGCTGTACTCCGTGCCCTGGAGACCATCCTTGGCTGTGACTGTATCCGTCCCGATATTGCAGGTATCATGGGTGCTTTCGGTGCTGCTCTTATCGCACGCAGGGACTATGAGCCAGAGCTCAAGACCACGATGCTTACCATCGACGAGATAACCGCTCTCACCTTTGAGACCTCTATGAGCAGGTGTAAGGGCTGTACCAATACCTGTATGCTGACCATCAACAAGTTCAGTGACGGACGTCGTTTTATCTCGGGTAACCGTTGTGAAAGAGGTATTGGTGGAGAAAAGAACAAGGACAATATCCCCAACCTTTTTGATTACAAGCTTGATCGTATCTTCGGATACACTCCTCTTTCTGAAAAGGATGCTACACGTGGCACAGTAGGTATCCCGAGAGTACTGAATATTTACGAAAACTATCCGTTCTGGTTTACCTTCTTTACAAAGTTAAAGTACAGGGTTGTGGTTTCACCACTTTCAAGCCGTAAGATTTATGAAATGGGTATTGAATCCATCCCTTCGGAATCAGAATGTTATCCGGCTAAGCTCGCTCACGGTCACATCATGTGGCTGCTCAAGGAGGGCTGCAAGTTTATCTTCTATCCCTGCATCCCTTATGAGAGAAACGAGACTCCCGATGCGGGCAACCACTACAATTGCCCCATCGTTACTTCATACGGTGAGAATATCAAGAATAACGTCGAGGAGCTTCGCGATCCCGACATAGTGTATGCAAATCCCTTCCTTTCGCTTGAAAATGAAGAGATAGTTACCAACAGACTTGTTGCCATCTTCTGTGATAAGGATGCTCCCTTCTACAAGGGCTTTACTCCTGACGAGATCATGGAAGCTGCAAGAGCTGCCTGGATGGAATTAAACAGTGCAAGACTTGATGTTGAGCACAAGGGTGAAGAGACCATCGAATATCTTAAGCGTACCGGCAGAAAGGGAATCGTTCTCGCAGGTCGTCCTTATCATATCGACCCCGAGATCAACCATGGTATCCCCGAGATGATCAACTCCTACGGTGTGGCTGTACTTACCGAGGACAGTGTTTCTCATCTGGGTAAGGTTGACAGGCCTCTGATCGTTGTGGACCAGTGGATGTACCATTCACGTCTGTATGCTGCCGCTTCATATGTTCGCACTCAGAAGAATCTGGAGCTGGTACAGCTTAATTCGTTCGGATGCGGTCTGGATGCTGTCACCACCGACGGTGTTTCGGATATTTTAAATGCTTCGGGAAGGATTTATACAGTTTTAAAGATAGATGAGGTTAATAACCTCGGTGCTGCCAGGATCAGAATCCGTTCTCTGCTCTCCGCAGTTAAGGACAGGGAAAAGAATAATTATGTTCCCCATGTTCATTCGGCAGCCGTACAGCGTGTGCTCTTCACCAAGGCTATGAAGAAGGAGTATACCATCCTCGCTCCCAAGATGTCTCCTATCCACTTTGAAGTACTGGAGGCTGCTATCAGGTCCGAGGGTTATCATCTGGAGATCCTTCAGAATGATGACAGAAGTGCTGTAGATGTAGGATTAAAGTATGTTAACAACGATGCCTGCTATCCTTCACTGATCGTTGTAGGTCAGTTTATACAGGCTCTTCAGTCAGGTAATTATGACGTAGACAAGGTAGCTCTGATCTATACCCAGACCGGTGGCGGATGCCGTGCGACCAACTATATCGGTCTTATAAGACGTGCTCTGGCTAAGGCAGGTTTCCCTCAGGTACCGGTTCTTTCCATCAGTACCTCCGGTATTGAAAAAAATCCGGGATTTAAGTTTACTCCTGCACTTATCGTCAAGGTTATGCATGCTCTGTGCTACGGTGATATTTTCCAGAAGGTTGTTTACCGTACAAGACCTTATGAGCTGGTACCCGGGTCTGCAGATGCTCTGCACAAAAAGTGGCTGGATATCGTTACAAAGAGTCTGTCAAGAAAAGACTTCGGATATACCTTCTTCTGGAAGGAATACAAGAAAAATGTTAGGAATATGATCAAGGAATTCGATGAGCTGCCTTTGGATGAGTCTATCAAGAAGCCTAAGGTTGGTATCGTTGGTGAGATCCTCGTTAAATATGCTCCCATGGCTAACAACCACCTGATCGAGCAGCTTGAAAAAGAGGGTGCTGAGGTTGTTGTTCCTGAGCTGATCAATTTCATTCTGTACTGCTCGTTTGATGCTAAGTTTAAGTATGAGTGCTTGGGTAAGAGCAAGAAGGATGTTAAGTTTAACAAGATGATCATTAATATTATCGAGTTCTGCCGTAAGGAATCAAGACTTGCTTTTGAAAAGAGTAAAAGGTTTGAGCCTCCTATGAGGATTGAGAAACTGGCTGAGCTGGCGTCTCCTATCTGCTCTCTCGGTAACCAGACCGGTGAAGGATGGTTCCTGACCGGAGAGATGGTTGAGCTGATCAAGTCCGGTGCTCCCAATATCGTTTGTACTCAGCCTTTTGCGTGCCTGCCGAACCATATCGTGGGCAAGGGCGTGATCAAGGAGCTGCGTCGTCAGTATCCTGACTCCAATATCGTGGCTGTCGACTACGATCCCGGCGCAAGTGAAGTTAACCAGTTGAACCGTATAAAGCTGATGCTGTCAGCGGCTATGAGGAAGCTGGACTGATATTGGTGATTCTGTGGCAAAATTTGTAAACGGGCAGTCGGGGCATAGTCCTGATCTAAAACCCGTTTTCGCTAACCGCAGTGATGTGCTCGTTTTCACTCACATTTCGACTGCAGACGTTCGCAACCGTGTGCCCGCTTGATACCGGGCACACTAGTGCTTCACTAAAAAAACGGTTTGGATAACCGTTTTTTTCTTTGTCTTAATGTGACTGAAATCGTAGCACATCATCTGCGCGCTTTATGGTTTTATCTCAGGACTATGCCCCGACTGCCCTTGCTAACTTTTTATCCAAAATTAAAAATACAAAAGCATCAATTGCCCTTATGTATCAATAGCGGCGCTTCTTTTTGACACATTTTTTCTAAGGCAGTTAAATTAATTTCTCGACTACCCTTGTCTTTTAATATTTTATATCCAAATAAATATCAGCTCTTGTGTATAAACTTTACCTTTTTGCCGACACCGGAATCAATTATCATCTGCTTGATAGCCTCAAACTGCTTCTTGGTTCCTTTGATGGTTATCTTTGCTTTTGAGTTAATGCCTGCAAAGGCTCCATCTCCAACATACTTCAATGAGCCAGCTGTTATCTGTATGTTCTTTATCTTCTTTTTACCATTAAATGCGTCTTCCTCGATACTCTCTATCTTGCTTCCTATCTTCAGTTTTGTTACGGTATTATTTCCTTCAAGTATGTCTGAAGAAATGGTGGTAACGGTGTAACTCTTGCCGTTTGCCTTTACTGTCTTAGGTATGGTAAGGGTTTTCTTATAAGTGGTTAATGAGTCAAGAGCAATTTTCTTTCCGCTGATACCCGAATACTGTGCTTCATCTACTTTTTCATCAGATGTTGTGCTCTTTACGGAAATGCTGATTTCACCGTTTACCTTCTGGAAAGAGGTTTCTTTTGTGGTACCATCTGATGATGTGCTTACATTTACGCTGGTGGAAACGCTAACACCGGGATTTGATGTAGGTTCTGGTTTTTCAGTAGGTACTGGTGTGGTTACTACAGGTGCCTGTGTTGGCTTAGGAGTGGTTACTACAGGACTCTCTGTAGGTACCGGTGTCGTTGTAACGATCACCGGAGTAGGCTCCGGTGTTGTTACTATAACGGGTGTAGGATCAGGAGTTGTAACTATTACAGGTGTCGGCTCCGGAGTGGTTGTTACTTCAGGTGTTACAGTTGCTGTAACCTCAGGTGTTGCTGTTACAACCGGTGTAGGGTCGGGTGTAGTTGTCACTATAGGAGTGGGATCCGGTGTTACCTCAGGTGTAGTAGTTACTTCCGGCGTAGGATCTGGTGTAGTTGTCGGATCAGGTGTCTCTGTTATATCAGGATTGATCAGTGCCGATCCGGTAGGTGTATTTCCTGTAAATTCCTGTACCCAGTACTTTCTGCCATTATATTCGTAACATCCGATACCGATTGCTTTAAAACCGGAACCAAGCATGTTACGTCTATGTCCCTGGCCTGCATAAGGATCATCGTCTTCTCTCCAGTCCATATATACTTCATATGCTGAAGTCTGTCCATATGCTATATTTTCTCCAACTGACCACTGCCAGTCATATCCACAGTCATCATATGCTGTCCAACAGCTCTGTCCGTTAGGTCTGGTATGGCTAAAGCTCTGTGCTATTTCTTTCGCACGGAGCATGGCTACTTTTTCAAGTTCATAATCATAGGTTAAATCACCAAGTCCAGAGCAATATACCTTTTCAGTATCTGACTCATTCCAATACCACGCTTCTGAGCCGTGTCTGAACTCATTGATATACTCGAGCATTGCACGAGCTTCGTCCTGCTTATAGGTACCTTCAGCGGCTGCTTTTACTTTACCGTTTGGTATCATGAACAACAATGCTACCACTATCAATGCTACAAACTGAAACTTTGATGCTTTTTTAGATTTCATATACATCTTACACCTCCATATTTATAGATTCTCCGCTATATGTCAATGATACTAAGTAGCGTTGACTTTGTCTCAGAATGGTAAACCAAATTAATTGCTATTATTACATCCTCACAGAAATACCCTTATCATGCAGATATTTCTTTAAATCCATGATCTCCATTTCTTTATAATGGAAAAGTGATGCTGCAAGTACTGCTTCTGCATGTCCTTTTTCAAATGCATCCAGGAAATGCTCGAATGTACCTGCTCCACCGGATGCGATGACAGGGATATCTACCACATCGGCAATGGCACGGGTCAGTTCACAATCATATCCGGCTTTTGTACCGTCGCAGTCCATACTGGTGAGCAATATCTCTCCGGCTCCGAGTTCATATGCCTTTCTGCCCCACTCTACAGCATCGATACCCATATCTATCCTTCCGCCATGCTTATAGATGGTCCAGCCGTTGCCGTCTGCTCGGCGTTTTGCATCGATGGCGCACACAACGCACTGACTGCCAAACTTCATAGCGGCATCACTGATGATCTGGGGATTATCTATAGCCGCAGAGTTTACAGCTACCTTATCGGCACCGGCTCTGAGTATTGTACGGAAATCATCAACTGTACGGATACCTCCGCCTACAGTGAACGGAATAAACACATTCTCAGCCACCTGGCGAACCATATCGACTGTTGTGTTTCTCTTATCGGATGAAGCAGTGATGTCCAGGAAAACCAGCTCATCGGCTCCGCATTTGCTGTAATTTGCTCCTACTTCTACCGGATCACCGGCATCTCTAAGATTTATAAAATTTGTTCCCTTTACTACCCTTCCGTCCTTAACATCCAGGCAGGGGATGATTCTTTTTGTAAACATTTATGTACCTATTCTTTCTAAAAAATTCTTCGAACTATAAGTCCTCAAAATGATATTAATGTTTGTGAATATTACTTCTCAATTTAAATAGTACAGAAATTCTTCAATATCTCCATACCGACATCCCCACTCTTCTCAGGATGGAACTGGCACCCGAAGATATTTTCATGCTCTACTGCACTGTCGAAGGTTATGCCATACTCTGTGGTAGCTGCTACATCCTCGTGATTCTTTGCACTCAGATAGAATGAATGGACAAAATATACGAAGCTGCCATCATTTATACCCTTGAACAGCTTTGAATCCTTGTTCTGAAGATTCAAGGAATTCCAGCCCATATGAGGAACTTTTATCTGAGAAACAGACTTTCCGGCATCCTGCATTCCGTTTATCAAGTCATCACTTTTATATGCCAATTTCATGAAGTCAGGATTTTCTTTAAAGCCGGATATAACACCATCAAGTAATCCAAGGCCTTCAATACTTGAAACTCCTAAATCACCGGCATTTTCGGTACTGCTGTTAAATATCAGCTGCATACCGAGACAGATACCTAAAAACGGAGTCTTCTTTGCTACAATTTCCTTAATAGGTTCAATCAATCCATACTCTTTAAGTTTGTTCATAGAATCAGCATATGCTCCGACTCCTGGAAATATAACGTGATCCGCTTTAAATAATTCTTCCGGAATTTTAGAAAGCGTTACTTCATACCCTAAAAACTTCAAGGCATTCATAACGCTCATCGTATTACCTGCATCATAATCTATTACTGCTATTTTACTCATTTTATGTCCTCTCATTTTCAAAAAAACTAAGGTGCGTGCGATGCAATTATCTGTAGGGCACGCACCCGTAGGTCAACTTACTTATACTTCTTGAGTTCGTCCTCGTAGTCTCCTATCAAGTGGTATAAATACTCACTGTAATCCACAGGATCAAGATTAGCCACAAGCTTTTCAGCATCCTGCTCAGTCATATTAAACTCTGTATCCAGCTTTTCAAGTATCTCGCTCTTTACATAATCGAGATCCGTTGTAATATCAAGCTCCTGGGCAAGTCTCAGATACTTATCATACTTCTGGAGACCCTTAAGCAGGGAATCCAGCGCTTTCTCCCTATTATTGGATGTCATGTAGTACTCATAGGAATTAAGCTGTGAGTTTACATACATTACGGTCATGATCTTATCATAGAGCATAATATCCTGCTCAACGCCGGATTCCTTGATCTTCAGATCATATCCGTAAACATCATAATAAGCCTCGTTGTATTTCTTAACCGCGAAATCCTCTCTGGCATTCTCAATACTAAGGTTATATGAATAAATATTGGTACCTATAATGATAACTATAGTAAGGATTGCAAAGATTACGAAAAGGATGGTCGCACCGGCTTTGTTGATCTTGCCGTGCTCCAGCTCATACTCTGCGATAGCAAGCGCCTGCTCCTTTTTCTTCTTCTCTTTTTCCTTAGCAGCGTTCTTCTTTTCTATGGCAAGCGCAAGCTTTCTGTTTCTCTCAGCATCAGCCTCGGCCTTCTTTCTTTCCTTTTCGGCCAGCTGCTCAGCTTTTCTTTCCTCATCAAGCTTCTTCTTTTCTTCTCTCTTTTTCTTTTCTAACTCCTCTTCTTCGGCCTTTTTAGCCTTGTCGGCCTCTATCATCTCAGGAGTAACTTCGTCATTTACATTACCGAAAAGTCTCTTGAACCAGCTAAGCTTCTTTTTCTTCTTTTTCTTAGGCTGGGCTTCGGCTTCTATCTCTTCACTTAAGGGATCAAAATCAGAGAATACCTCTTCCGAATTAAGATCAGGGTTTTCTCCCAGCAGACCTTCATTAAGCAGAAGGTCATCTTCTTCGTTATATCCATTGTCAGGCTCAAATTCAGCACCTTCGCCGGTACCCTGCAGATTGCTGTCTTCACCCTGACCGTTGTTCCAGTCAAGGTCTATAAAATCCTGATCGTTCGGCTGTGCCGTGGTACTATCCAGATGCTCAAACAGATCGGTATTGCGGTTGGTACCGGTTTCCTCACTGTTACTGCCTGCATCTGGCGCACCGTTATTCTTTGATAAAAGCTCCGCATATGCCTCTGCTTCATCAAAGATATTTTCTATATCCTCCTCTCCGATATTGGATTCGGGCTGCTGATCAAAGCTGCCTGCTTCATCCATATCGTTAAGCAGATCGGACAGCATATCATCCATCTCAGGATTGCTGTCTGCGGCTGTATTGTCATAATTCTGATTATCAGCCTGAACATTATCAAATCTGTTACTGTTATTATCGGCAGCATAACCTGTATTCCTGCCGCCCTTTGAAATGGAATTGTTATCTGTATATGCGGGATATGCGCCAAAACTACCGTTTTTACCGGTGTCCTGCTTGGTATCAGCCTGATTTTCTCCAACAGAACTAAGCAGACTGTCTAAGTAAGACTCATCTGCTTTCGTTTTTCTTCTCTGTTTGCAACTCTCACAGAATTTCTGCCCGTTTGGGATCTTTCTGTGACACATCAGGCATGTTCCCATACGCTATGCTTCTTTCGATTTTTATCTTTTATTATCAGAGCAATCAGGTTTCGTTCTTATACTTTGCGATTATCTCATCAAGCACCTTTACCAATGAGCCTATCTCAGGCTTCGACATCTGGGCATCTGCTCCCAAAAGCTCGCCCTTTCTCCTCATATCATCATTAACCAGTGATGAGAATATGATAACAGGCAGCCTGTTCATCTCGGGATCTTCCTTGATAAGCTTTGTCAAATGATGTCCGTCCATCTGGGGCATCTCTATATCAGTGATAACACATTTTACATTATCATATAAACGATTATCCCTCTTTAACATAGACAGATAATCATATGCTTCCTGACCGTTATTGGTCAGGATCAGCTGAGTATATCCTGCTTTGCTTAAGGAATCATGTATCAGCTTGCCAAGTAAAGGTGAGTCCTCAGCGATAAGTATCGGATCGTTGTTTCTCTGGCGGATACCAAGAGCATCGATATCCGACATGCGGAGACCTGTCTCAGGACTGATATCGGTCACTATCTTTTCAAAATCAAGTATAACTATCAGCTTGCCGTTTATCTTTAAAAATCCCGTAGCCACGCTCCTGCCGGCATCATTTATGGACTCATCGGGCTTTGATATATCTGCCCACGAAACTCTGTGTATACCGCATACAGTCTGCACATGGAATGCAACGTTCAGCTTATTGAAGTTGGTAACCACGAACATATCGGACTCTTCATTGGTCACATAAGGCACTGCAAGGCTCTTATTCAGGTCAATGACAGTAATGATAGTATCTCTGGGCATATAAATGCCCTCAACACAAGGATGTGAGTTAGGTATGGGGGTAGGACGCTTATAAGGCAGTATCTCCCTTATCTTAGCGACATTTATACCATAATGGTTTTCCCCAACCACAAATTCAAGGATCTCAAGCTCATTAGTTCCGCTCTCAAGTAGAATTTTAGAATCCATATGAACCCCCTATTTATATGCTATCCTTACTGCAACTCCTTATCGTAAACCTTTCCGCTTTCACTGCCCTCAGCACGGAGCTTGGCAGGAGTATCATCTTCGTTTATTATGAAGAGAAGCACTGCGGTGTACTGCTCATCTTTTTCTATCTTATCATTTAAAAACTGGATATCATTTCCAAGCATTGAAAGCGAAGGAGCATAAATATCACCGTTTGTGCAATACAGAGCGTATGCTACCTTGCTGCCTGCCGAAACAAATGTCTTAGTCTCAGAGCCTGTATTCCTTATAACAAACTCTACGGCACATATATTTTCACCTTCCTTGGCAGACAATGTTGAATATGCATTCTCACTGTATGTCTTGGTTAAGGAAAGTGACTTAAACTCTACGGTAAAATCTTCCATATCATAAAGCTCGGTAAGACTTTCAGCCCTGTCAATATCCTCAATTGGTGCTTCGGTGGGCTTTTCCTCCGGCTCTGTAGGAGTAGGTGTCTCCTCAGGCTCATCGGTAGGAGTAGGTGTCACATCCTCCTCAACCGGTGTAGGTGTGGGAGTCGGATCATCCTTATGCAGCTCCTTATAATAATCCTCGAGTTCGTCTATATCGAGTAATTTTCTCTCTGCTACTTTATTTTTGTCATTCTTCAGTAACAGATGTGCACAATACTGTGCTATGGCATTGGACTCATCTTCCGAAATCTCAATATAATCAGAGGAACATGCAGAAAGCATCATAGAAACAATTAATGTTGTAATTAAAAATCCAAGCTTCTTCATTTTTCCTCCTTTCCCGATAGCATATTATGATGTTAAGGATTGCTTCGTTGCAAGCAAGCTTGAACGGCTTTTTGACTTTTGACCCATACATCATATTATAGCACTTACTCGATATTTATGCAAGAATTTTAGTCCTTTTTAAGTTCAAACCAGAATTCCACTCCGGAGCTGTGATTTACGGCACCGTAGCCCTCATTATGAGCCTCCATAATGGCCTTTACTATCGACAGGCCTATACCGCTGCCACCGTACTCTCTGGTCCTTGCCTTATCAATCTTATAAAACTTGTCCCAGATATGATCTATATCCTCTTCCGGGATGTTTTTGCCGGAGTTGAATATTGAAACCCTAATCCTGTCATCGCTTTCCTTAAAGCTGATGTCGATGATCTTAGGTCCGTCCACATGATTTAGCGCATTGGAAATGTAGTTGGTCACTACCTCTTCTATCCTGTATTCATCAGCCCAAACATAAACCGGGTCTATCACATTGAACACAAGTGAAGCCTCCTTCTGTTTTGTGAGTACCTGTACAGAATTAACAACCGACTTTACAAGATCCACGATATCAAATCTCGAAAGGTCAAGTTTTGAGTTACCAAACTCTATTTCATTGAGGGATAAAAGCTTTTTGACCATGTTGTTCATTTTCAAAGCTTCATCCACTATAACATCACAGTAAAACTGTCTGCTCTCCTCATCGTCATTGACATTCTCAGCCAGACCTTCGGCATATCCCTGGATAAGCGCTATAGGAGTCTTTAATTCATGAGAAAGGTTTGAAAGGAATTCCCTTCTCATCTCATCAATCTCTGTTTTCTTTGCTATATCCTTTTCGAGCTCGATATTTGCTGCTTTTAACTCGCTGATCGATGTCTCAAGCTTCCCGGACAGTGTATTTATACTGTTCCCGAGCAGTCCTATCTCATCCTTACGCTTTCTGTTGTATTTTCTCTCAAAGTTAAGGTTGCTCATCTCTGATGAAATCTCTGAAAGCTCCATCAGAGGATTAACTATACTGAGTGAGAAAATATACATAAGTATCGAAGCAAGCACAGCCAGGATACATCCCGAAATGGCCAGGAACCTGTTGGATATTGAGGCGCTCTCTTCGATATTTGAGAAATTGGTTCTCGTAAATATCAGATCACCGTTGGACAGATACCCTACCAGGTCGATATAATCTGCCTCTACTCTGCCATCATGCATCTTATATACGTCATAGCTGTCAGTGGTTTTCAAAGTCTCGGGAGCTGTCTCATCATTTCTCTGCATCCCGAAAATATATCTTTGCAGGGTATTTATTATTCTCTCGTATCTGTCGATGGAAAAAAACGAAAGCTTATCATCCGATTCCGACAGTGCAAATGACAGCGGATAAACAAAATACAGTCTCTCATCCATTGTATGACGGCTTGAGAAAATATAAATATTTACATTTGAAAGGTTTTCGATCCTTTCAATCTTTTCTGCCAATTCTTCATTTTGCCACAGATCATCATCACCTATGGTTTTATCCAGGTCCCGATATACGTCTGATAAGGAACTGACCTTTGATTTCTGGTAAAACGACGGTAAAAATACATCATTTGCTATCCAGCACAAGAAAATCAGAAGGAATATCGAAAAAGATAAAAACAAGGTTATTTTAAGCTTTAAAGAATGTCTCATATCTCAAATTTATAACCCATACCCCAGATAGTCTTTATACTGTCGCCCTTTTCACCCATCTTGGCTCTCAGCTTCTTTACATGGGTATCAATGGTACGCGCATCACCAAAATAATCATAATTCCAAACATTATTCAATATCTTATCTCTTGAAAGGGCCACGCCCTTGTTTGTCATAAAAAATTCAAGCAGTTCAAACTCTTTGACGCTCAGATCTATAGGCTTTCCGTCTATGCTGACTATATGAGCCTGACGGTCAAGCGTGATGCCGCCTATCTCCAGGGTATCGTTTGATGCCGCATTGGTACGTCTCAAGATAGCCTCAACACGAGCAACAAGTATTTTGGGACTGAAAGGCTTCGTGATATACTCATCAACTCCCAGATCAAAGCCTAAAAGCTCATCCCTCTCGTCAGCCTTAGCGGTAAGCATGATGATCGGTATCTTTGAATACTGCCTGATCTCCCTTACTACCTGCCATCCGTCCATCTTTGGCATCATGACGTCCAGGATCACCAGGGCTATATCCTTATCCGAAAAGAATATATCGCAGGCCTGTTCTCCGTCCTCAGCCTCCAGGACCATGATATCCTTCTTGCTCAAAAAATCCTTTACCAGTTTTCTCATTCTGCTTTCGTCATCAGCCAAAAGCACCTTAATCATATCCATTACTGTTCTCCTTCATTCAGGGCTCTTTCCCTCTCGGTCAGCGAAGACTCCTTTTCGGAAAGCTCCTCAGCCCATGCTGCATATCTGTTCTGGATATCTGCTTCCGCATCGTTAAACGGAGTATTTCCTGTAGTGAGCGCCATAACAAACAGTACGATGATCACCACAACCAGTCCGGCTATGACCATATAGCATTTTTTAGCCTTATTCCTATAATGTTCCGCCACTGCCTTGAATCTGTCTTCTTTACTTTTAAGATCACGGATATTAGCTTTAAGTTCCTTTTCCTTTTCGGAAAACTCCTCCTGGATCTTGGTATCCAGGTGATCAAAGCCCTTACCCAGATCCTCGGCGCTCTCCGTTATGGCACTGTCTATCTCCAAAGCATTTTCATCGCCGTATGAAGCAAGCTTTCCCTTTTTATCACTCTTAATGCTGATAACCTTAATGCTCTCTTCATCAACGACACCGTTCTGAACACAAAAATCACGCAGCTGCTTTAAAAATGTAAATCCGACAACAGTCTTAAAGTCCTGACGTTCCAAGAGCTTGTAGTACACTTTTAAAGCCACCTGCGGGTCGCTTATGTCCATTCTTTCGATTATGTAATTGATTATGTCTGCTTCTTTTTTTGCAAGAGCGTATTCCATGGAATCATCAAACTGAAATCCGCTCACCTGTAATCCTTCCCACATAGCATAATCACTCCTAAACCGGTATTAATCCGTCTCGATACTGTCTATTATCACTTCCGTCTCAGGCTCTTCCGTATGGCGCTTTTCTATTTCATCAAGCACCTCCATACCTTCTATCGCCTGTCCAAGTACTACAGTATGCCCGTATAGCCACGGAGCTCCTCCGTATAATCTAAAGTTTTCAAGCTCTTCCTGTGAAAGTTCGGTTTTATATCCAAATCTAATATAATCCGAAAATGTGTATCCTTTGTGTTCAACCAGTTCTTCAATATTATCCAATTGCCCCTTGTCTATGGTGATCACAAAGAAACTGTCATAAGAGCATGTCCCATCGCCAAGTATATTCAAGCAGATGGCGCCCCTTAAAGGATAGAGCTTATCCGAGCATTTTGCCTTGACCGGATCAGCACCATCATTATTGGTGCCCCCGATCATCAGGTAGTCCTCAATTATATTATAAAAAGATGTACCGTTATAATAGCCTTCCTTGCACTTATCTATGAATCCGTTAACCACATCCTCCTGTCCGTCAGGTATGATCCTAAAGGTAACCGATCCATAATCTTTGATATTTATCCTTATCAGCCTCTGTCCGTCCTGTTTATCAAACTGGATCAGTTTTCCGGCTTCCTCACTCTTACATCCCGTAAGCATAAGGACAAATAAAGATAATAACGCAATTAAGACGGTCAACGGCCGTCTGCCAAAATTTTTCATTTGTAACTCCGAAATTTTTAATAAATGGACCAGAGGGGAGTCGAACCCCTGTCCGAAAGCCTATTCACCCCGGTTTCTCCCATCACAGTCTGTAATTTGTCATTCCCTCAGCTGCACGCCCACAGACAGGCTTGCCTCCTCAGTAGCTTCATGTTTCTACTTTCTGCTCAAAGCTTTGCAGAAAGAGTTCCCCACCTGGATGACGCCGGTTACAAGGGCGAACCCCTGCGGGACCTCACGGCTTCTCCTCCTGCGCAGTGGGCTACGCAGGTCCGACGTGCTGCACGTTAGGCAGCTATTGCGTAATTTTCATTAGCGTTTATATTTAGTTATCCGTTTATTTAGGTGAGTACAGACTCTCACCGATGGCTTCCAAAGCTTCAAAACCCCCGTCGAAACCAGTACTGGCCCATGCCCTTTTAGTATTTCCCGGCGGACTTGAAGTCCTTCTCTTCCTCCCTCTTTCTATCCTTCTCGGCTATGGTCTCACGCTTGTCGTAAAGTTTCTTACCACGGGCAAGCCCGATAAGTACCTTTACCAGACCATGATCCAGATAGACCTCAAGAGGAACAATGGTATATCCTTTAACCTTAACTCCTGCATCAAGCTTTCTGATCTCTGCACGATGCAGCAGGAGTTTCCTTGTTCTTAACGGATCCTTGTTAAAGATATTTCCTTTCTCATAAGGACTTACATGCATTCCAAATATGTAAACCTCGTTATTCTCTATCTTTATATAGGATTCCTTAATACTGCATTTGCCCATTCTCATGGACTTTACTTCAGTACCGTGAAGAGAAATGCCCGCTTCATATTTTTCTTCGATAAAATAGTCAAAATAAGCTTTTTTATTGTTTGCAATAAGCTTTCTTGGCTTTTCCTTAGGCACCTTCCTCACTTCCTTTCAATTTTCTTTTAGTTATGCTTTCCCGTTATCACATATTTCTAGTCTTCATCAGGCTCATACATTGAGAAAACAATACTCCGTAATAGTTTATCGGCTTCTTCGAGCTTAACCTTAACCCTTTGACCGAGGTTATAGCATTTATTTATGTTTCTGCCGATAACCCTGTAATGCTCCTCATCAAAGAAGTAGAAATCATCCTTGAGCTCGTCTATCTTTACCATACCCTCTACGGTATTGGGCAGCTCTATATAAATGCCCATGGTCGAGATACCCGAGATAACGCCGTCAAAGACTTCACCGATGTGAGGCTCCATAAACTCTATCTTCTTCAGTTTCTGTACCTCACGCTCAGCCTCATCGGCCCTGCGCTCACATTTACTGGATAAAAATGCCACATCGTTCAGTATCTTGTTATAGTGATTTATGCGCTTTTCATTAAGCTTACCGCGCAGGTTTTCCTTTATGATCCTATGTATCTGCAGATCAGGATAACGCCTGATGGGTGAAGTGAAATGGCAGTAATACTTTGACGCAAGTCCGAAATGTCCGTCACAGGTAGTGGTGTACTTAGCCTGCTTCATAGAACGCAGCGTCAGTCTGCTGATGAGAGCCTCTTCATCGGTACCCTCAATCTTTTCAAGCAGCTTCTGCAGCTCCTTCGGATGGATATCCTCCTGTCCCATCTTTATGGTATATCCGAAATTGTTTATAAAAATACCAAGCTTTGTGATTTTCTCAGGATCGGGAGTTTCATGTGTACGATATACAAAAGGCAGCTCCTGCCAGAAGTAATCCTCGGCTACAGTCTCGTTGGCTGCGAGCATGAAATCCTCGATGATCTTTGTTGCCCTGTTTCTGTCATAAGGCTTTATCTCTATGGGCTTACCCATCTCGTCAACATGTATCTCACACTCAGGTATATCAAAATCGATGGAGCCTCTCTTATGACGCTTTGACCTTAATATATCGCTCAACTCGAGACAAAGCCAGAACATCTCAGCAAAATCCCTGTATTCATCGAGAGTTTCAAGTATTTCACTGCTCAGCTCTTTCTTAAACTTCAGGTCTGATATCTTGACATTTTTGTCCGCAAGCCTGCTGAACAGCTCTTCTTTTGTACCGTCATAAACTGCTATAGCGTCGTTTACCCTCTGAACATTTGTATATGTCATACGCCTGTCAACATTTATCAATGTCTCGGCTATCCTGTGTCCTTTTATCTCTCCCTTGGGAGTGATATCCATTATACAGCTCATGGCCAGTCTGTCAGTACCCTGATTGAGTGAACAGATACCGTTTGAAAGCTCATGAGGCAGCATAGGGATAACGCTGTCTATCAGATAGTTACTGGTTCCGCGCTTTAAAGCCTCTTTATCCAGTGGCGAGTTTTCAGTAACGTACTGTGAAACGTCTGCGATATGTACACCTAAGGTATACATGCCATCCTTTTTTGAGATGGTTATGGCATCATCCAGGTCCTTGGCTGATTCGCTGTCTATGGTAATAGTTTTCTCATCCCTCAGATCCAGCCTGTCAACCTTCTCTTCTTCGGCAACCTCGGAAGGTATGTCCTTTAACTGGTTGATAACACCTTCAGGAAACTCCATGGGTATGCCAAATGCCCTGATAACAGATATAATGTCCGTACCGGGGTCATCTATATGTCCTATAATCTCGGTTACATGACCTTCGGGATTTTTATCCGGTCCGCCGAAGTCGGTCATCTCAACCACAACCTTGTGTCCGGTAACCGCACCCTTTGTAAAGCCATGAGGTATAAAGATATCCGAGCCGAACTTTCTGTTATCCGGTATAACGAAACCGTAGGTCTTGGTTCTCTGGAAAGTGCCTGTAATATGATCGTCCGCTCTTTCCAGTATGCTGACTACCTCTCCTTCACGGCTCCTGCCGGTCGAAACCTCTAAGACATTTACTAGGACCTTGTCCTTGTCATGTGCGCTGCCTGTCTTATCCGGAGGTATAAAGATGTCGCCATCCTCTCCGTCTACACGTACAAAACCAAAACCCTTGGCAGTACCTGAAAAGTAGCCGACCTTTGTGTTCTCACTGGCCAGCTTCAGGCAGTTTTTCCTGTCATATATAACCTTGCCCTCAGAGATCAGCTTATCGATAACCTCTTTAAACTCCTCTTTCTCGGCTCTGGGAACCTGCAAAAGATTCGCCAGTTCCTTAAGCTTCATGGGAGTGTATTCCTCACTCTGCATAAAGGCGTATATTTTATCCTTCTTCTCCTCTAATTCCAATATATCCATAATCTACCCCGTTATTAACCCCAATTATATTTACGTCCGTCAAACCTGAATCAAAGTCAAAGCCACTATCTGGCATCAACATAAAGCAAAATATCTTTAAAATTCCTAACTCTATAAAATATTATATAGTTTTATACTTAGAAAATCAAGCATAAAAAAAGCATGTGAACACGAGTTTCACATGCCGTAAGTCTTACTGGAATGTCTTTAAACTTAACACTATCGAAAGTGCTATGAAAAGGAATGCCAGAAGGATTGTAAGCTTGTTAAGCATACCCTCTTTTGAACGTCCCTTGTTCTTGCTCCAATATGAGCTCTTTCCTGCTGTACCACCAGCAAGTGCAGCTCCGAGGCCCTCACTCTTTGTGTCCTGTATCATAACTAAAATAACTATAGCCACACATATTAAAAGATAAACAATTGTTAAAGCTGTCTTCACGATTTTACACCTCCTGCCTTAAAAACTATCACAAGGCAAAACTATATCATATAATTTCTAAAAAAGCAAGCATTTTTTTCTGATTAATTCAGCTGCCCTTTCTCTCATCAAGAACGCTCTCATCGCTTGATACCAGCTCGCGCTCATAAATGATAGCTACATAGTCGGAGTACTTGTACTCTGTCCAGCTGCGCTCTATTCTGTCAAGGACACTCTCCAGATGCTCCTCATCAACCTCAGGAAGCAGGAGCAGGAACTGGTTGGGCTTGCTCTGTACCATGACATCGCTCTTTCTCAAGATGCTGACAAGGATCTGACCGAAATCAGCCATCAGATCGTCAAAGCTCTTCTTAAGAGGGGATATATCTCTAAACTCAGAGAAGTTAAAGAGTACCTTGCATGCATGAACCTTGTAGCTCTCGATATATCTTGCAAAGAATCTGTAGATACTTGCAAATGCCTTATTATCAACCCAAAGTGCAGAATTAGGATCGCTCTTTTCCTTCAGAGTACGGTTAAGATGCTCAAGATCCTGCTTTTCATCAATCTCAACTGCGGTATGATCAATGGGCTGGTTGTTTTCCGCCTTGGATCCCTCAGCCTTGCCGGCGTCCTTATTAGCCTTGCCCTTAAGCACATTTTTCCAGATGCTGTTAAGGAAAACTTCAGGAGCAAAGGGCTTTCTGATGAAATCTACAACGCCGAGCTCAGCACCCTGCTTTTCAAGCTCTTCGTCATCATTTGTCATAAGGAATATAACCGGTACAGCCTTAAGACCTTTCTTTTCCTCATAATCTCTCAGCTTCTTAACGGTATCAATACCGTTCATCTCAGGCATATCTGTCTCGATAAGAACAAGGTCAGGCTTATTATCTTTCATGAAACTAAGCAATGCCTTACCGGAATTCATGGCGCTCACACGCATATTGTTGTTGCTAAGGATACGTCCGGCTACCGTTAAGGTGGTCATATCATCATCTACTACAGCAATCCAATTTGTCATAAATTTTCCCCATTCCTTTATGTATTATTAGTATTAAAACATACTATTTGAATCCTATCCTAAAGTTTAACACGAAATCGTTTTAATTGCAATAAAAAAAATGTAAAATAACATAAAAAGAATTCAAAAAAAAGAATCCTCGTTAAAGGATTCTCTAAAAAAATGCCGCAAGCGGGACTTGAACCCGCACGCTTTTGAGGGCGATGGATTTTGAGTCCATTGCGTCTGCCATTCCGCCATTGCGGCATATGTCGTCACACGAAGTGTGACGACCCAGCCATTATCTTATCATTAATCACCCAAATTGTCAATCCCGTATTTTGGGGATTTTTACAATTTTAATCTATTTTAGATACAATAAGTACACTTGATACAATATACACTTTTTTACTTCAAGAAACCATTCACTATCATCTCTTCGGCCTCACTC